>ENA-OWNT01000131-OWNT01000131.1-seawater-metagenome-genome-assembly--contig:-NODE-131-length-222526-cov-9.269019_pt1 | contig 222526 bp, 189 predicted proteins | sample MGYA00238136_ERZ651165 | MGnify/ENA primary metagenome ERZ651165 (study PRJEB26861, sample SAMN08777766) | seawater metagenome | isolation source: coastal seawater | place: USA: Florida | collected...
GTTTTTCTTTTTCATGTTGTCTAAGTTAAGTCTTATTTTTTGTTGCTTAACTTGACACACTTTTTGTAACAGTCTCTATAGGGGGATGAACCCCTATAATCAATTCTACTATTTGCCTAGGGGCAGTTGTAACGATTTGCTATGCACCTAGGTATTGGATAATGTCCATATTATTTTATCGAGCCTTTAAGAATAAACTTTATTGCACTTCCAGCCCTTCAAAATTTAACTATGGAGAAACTAAAAATATGCACCTTCAATCTTTACAACTTACACCTACCTAATGAACCTATGTATCGTGGAAGAATGTGGACAGAAGAGCAATACAGAGGGAAAATAGAATGGACAGCAAACATTTTAAAGAAGATTGATGCGGATATTATTGGGTTTCAAGAATTATGGCACCCGGACGCTCTTGAAAGAGCATTTGAAGTTGCTGACTTAATTGATGACTATGAATTTGCAACAAGATTAACAAGTAACTCAATTAATGTTGCCTTAGCGGTTAAAAGGCCTTTAGATATAGTTCACAGAAGGTGGGAAACAGATATGCCGGAAGAGTTAAAACTCAAAAAGTCAAAAAGAAGTTACGGAAATGAACCTCCATATAAAATAGACATTAGGATTAATAAATATTCGCGACCACTCTTGAGAGTAAATGTAAAATTTAATGATGACTTAAACATTACTTGTTTCGTAACACATCTAAAATCGAAACTAGCTATGGATATAAGCAGAGAACCTCATTATGATGAGATTAAACCACATGAAGATGCAATCGGATATGCTCTTTCATCCATACGAAGAGCTTCCGAATCTGCCGCTCTGCGTATCGTATTAAATAAAGAAATGAAGAACAACAATAAACCAGTAATACTTATGGGAGATTTGAACGACTCGCAAAAAAGTGTTACAACCTCAATTATTACTGGTGACCCTAAATATAGACTCTTTTACAAAAGTGGAATTGGAAGAAATTCCGATAAAGGTTTATACTCTGTTGCAGAAATGCAAGAATTACGAAGCCTTAGAGATGTATATTACACCTATATACATGATGGATTTAGAGAATCTCTAGATCATATTCTAGTAAGTGAACAATTTTATGATTACTCTAGAAACCGTATATGGAGCTTTGAAGAGACTAGGATCATAAATGACCATTTAGATGATAGAAAAGGCATTGGATATGGCTCAGATCATGCGGTAGTTGTTTCCACATTTAATTTTGATCCTGCGGATTAACTATCAGAGCCTCATCGTTTACCTATTTCCTCTTGTAAAGACTTGCATTGATGGTACCATCCATCTGATTCTTGTTAAGAGTGTCTTTTATAATATTATTCCGAACAAACATTACTGAAGATGAATATTTTATCTATTGATGGTGGAGGGATTAGAGGTATAATCCCTGCAATAATTCTTAGTGAATTTGAACGTAGATCTGGGAAAAAAATCCATGAACTATTTGATTTAATAAGCGGAACTTCCACAGGAGGGTTACTGGCCTTAGGATTAACGATTGATGACGGGCAGAACAAAGCTAAATATACTGCAAAAGACTTGATTGAAATTTATGAGAATCAAGGACAAGAAATATTTGATAGAAATACCTGGCACAGGTTTAGATCTGCTGGCAACATATTGGAGGAAAAATATCCGAATCATGGCTTGGTTAAGATAGTAGATAATTATTTTCAAGATAGTATGTTAAGCGAGGCTCTATCTGATGTGCTAATAACATCCTATGAGACTGAAAGAAGAATTCCCTGGTTCTTTAAGAGTATAAATGCCAAGAAAAGAGGGCCGGATTATAATTTTAAAATCCGTGATGTAGCTTTAGCTACCACAGCTGCTCCTACATATTTTGAACCTCATAAAATCGTAATCGATGGTGGTTATCTTAGTTTAATTGATGGTGGTATATACGCCAATAATCCAAGTCTTTGTGCCTACGTCGACGCAGTAGATCCTGATAAATTTGGTACTGATGAGAAGGATATTTTATTTGTATCACTGGGGACAGGACAATTTACCAGAAGGTATGAACATGGTAAGATTGTCAAATGGGGCCTATTGAGTTGGGCACAGCCCGTACTTAACTGTGCCTTCGATGGAATGAGTGATACTGTCGATTATCAATTATCAAAAATAGTGCCCACAAGTCAATACTTTCGCTTCCAGGCTGAATTAACATCGGCAAATGATGATATGGATGATGCTACACCTTCAAACATTAAAGCATTGAAATATATAGCCGAGGATATCATTAGAGTGAATAGCGCCCAAATTGACCAAATCTTAAATAAATTATGCTGAATTTATTGATAATTCTCAATCTAAAATGGCTCAAATACATAACTTTCTAATCAGTCAGTGGATACTCATAGTGGTAGCTTTTGTTCTCGTGAGTTTACCGTTCATCTATCATGCTAAACACTTCAGTGCCAAGGTTACAGATCAGATTTGCGAAGAGCTTGAGAAGAAGTGCGATAAAAAAAATGATGTAGTACACTTTGAAGGAAGGAAAGTAAAACTGCAAGTATTTACGTATACGGCTCCATTAAAACACATACAGGATCGTGAATGGCAAAAGTGGAGAAGTCATATTTCAAGTGCTGGTTTAATCAATAAGAACAACATCCTGTTTTTAGTAGATTGCCTATGGGCGTTCCTCCTCACAGGCCTAATTTATTTAACCAGTAGTATTCGCTATACATCTTTCAATAATTCAAAGAAAATCCTTCTAATCACCCTTATCACAGCTTATCTATTGGATGTCATTGAGAATCTAGCTTACATGAATCTTCTTGGAGGTTTGTTTAAATACTTACCAGTCATTGGCATAATTAAACTGTGTTTTTTTATAGCCGCTGCAATCCTGGCGCTTATGATCCAATGGACCAAGAAATTTGATAAGATCTCCGCTTAAGTTGTTTTTCTGGAAGCTGTAATAATATTGTTAAGGAATTTGTGGGTCCTCTCACATTTATTTAACTTGCAATTCCACGAATCCATAATACTAAAACCCGATGTGATGAAGTCAATATATTATTTTCAAAGTATTCAGGTCTAACTACTAAATAATCAATATCGATGAATTGCAGGATTCTTGCTCCTCAGTTTGTCGCGATCAAAAATTAATTGGATACTTATCAATAATTCTGCCCCTCTCGAAGCTTAACACCACTCAGAAAAGCGCATGTCAAAAAACACGGTACTCTTTGGTTAGTTATAAGTGACCTGGTTGTCCTTTGTGCTGCATTCCACTAATTGAGAATTATCAACTGCTGATCAATTCAGCGAATCTATAATACTAAACCAGTTAAAAATGAAAAAGTCGTTCCTAGTTTCTATCTGCTGTAAGTCGGTTTTATTTGGCCTGAATTCTACCAAACGTTTCCAGCATAAGACTCGTGCTTTTTGGTAAGCGAAATCATTACACCAATCTCTCAATTAACTTAACCGACATATGGCCTCCAATTTTGATTTCAGCACAATACAAATTAATAGAATTGTGGTGCATGACATCCCTAAGCACCGTAAAGGGGACACGAGCACTGAACCTAATTATAGCGAGAGAGAAAGTACCATATCCTGGACTTTGAAACTCTTTTTCAAAGACAAAGTAACTCAATCACTCGCTAGTACTAACTCCTTGAAAGTTGTTTATGATGAAAATAATGGATCACCTATTCATTACCTGATCAATAACTTATTTGCAAGCGACGGAGATTCAATTGTTGAAGAATCTAAAACCATCGCTAGACATTTATTTGATAGCCAACTAGGCAATAATGCTGCGGGTATTTTAATGGTTATTTTCGGAACAATTGATCAATTGCCGATATGCATCTTAATGAAGTTAGAACGTGACAAAGGAGCACAACTGAAGCTTGACCCAGAAACTCAATCCTTCGACATAGAGGAGGTGCAGAATCTAATGTTAACGCAAAAAACTAAAATCTTTAAGGTAGCACTATTTATCAATAGAGATGAAAGGGCATTAGATTTTGATGGAATTATTGCAGATCATCAGATAGATTTTAAGCAAAAGAAAGAACCTGTTTCCTGGTTTCTCACAAAATTCTTGGGATGCTTTGCCTTTGATGCTCCCAAGATAACTACGCAAAAGTTCTACAACTACACCCGATCATACATTGAAACCCTGCCAGAGCCGCTAGATCGGGCAAAGTATATTATGGACCTAAATTCTTATGTACAAAAAAACTCGCAAACTCTTAATCCACGAGAATTTGCAGATGATTACTTTCAATCGAGCGAGCATAAAAACAATTATCGAGAATACTTGAATACAAAAAACTTTAGCTTTCAAGCATTCCCAAAGGACAATAGCCAAATTCAACGCAAAATCAAGAAAATCACCCTACTATTTGAGAACGATATATCCATTGTTGGTTCTAGTGGTAGTTTTGATGATCGGGTTAAACTTGAAAAACTCGAATCAGGGCAACACAAAGCCGAAATAGTCTCTAAAATCCGAAAAATCACCTAGTGATATGCATTTGGATGTTGAAGTAATCAAAGATCGATGGATTCAAGACCAACCTAGTTATTCTGCATTAGGGAAAGTAGTGCATAATTTTCTACTTGAGAACATCCCCAAACTTGAAATCCTTCCAGATATTAGTTTTAGGACAAAGGAACTCATTAGCATCATCAAAAAAATCAAGCGAAAGCGAAGAGAGCGTGCCAACTATGATTACGATAGTCTAAACGATAAGTTAGGTTTGAGAATAATCTGTGATTTCCAGGAGGATCTATATAAAGTAGATGGTCTAATTAAGGAAAATTTCTTTGTCAAATCTGTAGAGTACAAGCAAGAGGAGCTCAATTTTGACAAACTGGACTATGTATCAAATCACTATGATTTAAATATTGACCCCTCGTTAGACAAGTTTAGAACTCATAGTTCATTTGCCCACCTCAAGTTTGAAGTACAAGTAAGGACCCTCAATCAACACGTGTGGTCGAATATCTCTCATAAGCTAGCATACAAACAAAATCAAGAATTACCAGCAAATCTTAAAAGGAGAATATACCGTTTACTATCTTTATATGAGATTGCAGACGATGAGTTTTCATCTGTAAACAAGCAATTGAAAAATACTCCTTCAAATTTAGTGTTTGCTGTGATCAACATGTTAGAAGGTAAGTTTTACCGGTATGCCAATATGGATTATGACAGAAAAACCTCTATCGAGGATTTGGCTGTCATTTTATCCTATTTCAGTAAAAAGGAACAGGATCGTCTTTTTGCAGAAATGCCAGATTTCTTATCAATGTATGACTCAAAGATCGAGCGAATCTACAAAGAAAACAAGGAACGGTATTTTGAAATCCCTCTCCTTACCCAGCCTGAGGTTTTTGTGATATGGTACGCTTTGGAAGCGTTCCAGTTTTCATTAACAGATAACTGGGCTAATGATTTCGATTTCTACGATTTAGAAAGAGTAGCCCTTATTTGGGGCACCTCATTAAGTTAATCTAAACGATAAATGATTAATTCGATTATGGCTGCAATCAAAAAACAAATGTGGACCACTATTGTCGCCGCAATCCTATCCATTATTGGTTTCGTCATGCTATTCGTATTTGCTTCTGCTAAGAATTTTAATGATTGGAAGTGGTCAATAGATCCCGAATTAGCTGATCAGTTTGGTAGCTTATCGGGCGGCGTAATTGGTATTTTATTTTCTTTAGCAGGCATTTTCCTCCTTTATGAGACAATTATTCGACAACAGAGGCTATTTAATGTTCAGCAATTTGAAAGTAAGTATTTCGAGCTGATTAGGTATCATCGAGAGAACGTCCAAGAGATCACTTACAAAGTGCCAGATTCAAAAGAAGAAATAGTTGCAGGTAGATCATTCTTCGTCCAGCTAAATGATGAATTTATTCAACTCTTTCGTTCGATTAGTGACCATACTCGAGATGGATTCACTGAAGAAGAAAGAATTGAATTGACGGCAATTATATTATATTATGGGGTGGCGAAAAAGACCTTACATACTTTAAAATACAACTTGTCTAGATACGATGCTGGCATTATCGATGATTTAATCGAGCATTTAAGGAAGGAGAAGACTAAATATGATCGGAACATCGTATTTTATGGAGGACATCAGCACCGACTAGATCACTATTTAAGACATCAGTCGCAAGCCATCAAGTTTATAGATCGTGCCAATTTTCTAACTAAGGATCAAAAGTATAGTTATGCCAAACTAGTCAGAGCTCAATTGACTCAGTACGAATTGATCTACCTTTTCTATAACACTCTGACCATCTATGGGCAGAGTTGGAGAAACTATAAGCTTATTACCAAATACCAGTTGATCAAGAATCTCCCCAAGGAGCTGGAAACTAAAGTTCAGCCAAAAAAGTATTATCCAAAAGTAAAATTTGATTGGGAACGGGTTTAACTCCTAAATCCCTCCGATGCTCCCCTAGCACCTCCTGCAAATCATCCAGCAATTGATCCTTCCGTTGCCAGGCATTGAAAGTTGATTCTTTGTCGGGTTCATTTTCGATAATGTTGTCCATGAGGTTGATTTCCAACAACAGCTCCCTTACACCCATAGGGATAACACTGTATCTACTGACCATTCGTTTGGCTTTACAGTTCTAAAATGTAGTATATGACAGTATTATAGATTTGATGTGCTGTTCTGTAGAACAATGTTGGATTTGAGCACGTCTTAATTGGATGGTTATTACATAGTCTTGAAATCCTCTGTACTGAGAAGGATTTCGATTTTACATATATATATTACTGAGTGGATGGTAAATATACAGGAATGGGAAGATAATACCAAGGAGTGGCATTAAAATTAAGGGAAGCGGCTGTTATTTGTTGGGGAATTATTAGCTTAGCAAGGTATTATAGATTTCTAGGTATCGGCACATGGTTCATCTTCGCGGGCGGACCGATGGCGGTTTTTTGTTATCATAGTTTTAAACTTCCGCCAGTGCCGGTACTTTTCGGTTAAGCACCCTCAATGTCAACTACTGTTATCATTAGTACGACATCAAGTACTAGATCAATAATTCCCATGTCAAATAACTTTTGGTTAATTATATTCCAAAAGTATTTTCGCGTCAGTTCTTACTTCCTACTGTTTATCACTACTTTTGAATAGTGTTTTATGTAAGGTTTAGCTGTTAGTATTATGTTAAATCATTGGTTACTAACAAAATGAACTTCCCAATCTTATTGCAAGAGAATATGATTAATGAATTGAAACAGTTATCATCGATCGTTAGGGGTAAGCGGATAGAGTATCCATGTGCATTAGATAGGTCAGATAAATTACTAGAGTTGTATGAGGCAATAGTAGCTGATAAATTCCAGACGGACAAAGACGGAGCTGAATTCTTTTACCAAGACCGTCGATATGCAAGTAAATACTTCTATCAACTGGAGAAACGTCTATTTAATCACTTATCTGAGTCAATCCTTTTTATTAGGCCAGACGAAAGAAGTGGAGAATACAGAAAAGCACTTACCGATTGCTATAAGAAATATGCCGTTTTTGAGATACTAAAGAAACAGTGGAACCGAGAGGCAGCAAACACGATAGGAAAACAGTTGTTACGAAAGGCCATTAAGTATCACTTAACGAAAATAGTGGTTACTGTATCGACATCTTTGAAGTATACAGCTGCAATGAAAAGCGATAGGACTAATTATAAGAAGTATGATAAAATAGCAAACATTTACAGGGAAATAAGGGATGCTGAAGAAGCAGCTGAAGATATGTTTACCGAAATGGCAATACAGGTTTCAGCCAGCAAATCTGTCAATAAAAAACTGATTGAAGAAATTGAAGGATTTTCAAGAGAATTAAAGTGCTTGACAAGCAAGTACAATTCCTATTGGTTAAATCTAGTGAGCTCAAACGTTGTTATCTACAATCACAAGATTAATAACAGATATCAAGAAATAGTACAGGAGTCTCAAAGAGCTCTTTCTTTCTTCAGGTCTCTCCCCTTTAATGCCCCTGCCGGCAGCATCTTCTCTTTCACTTACCACCTATTCACAGCACATCTAAAACTCGGAGACTTTGTTAAGGCTAACCAGGCATGCGATGAGGCAATGTCCGTAACCAAAGAAGGGAGCCTAAACTGGGTTATCTTGCAATACTACCTGTTGATATCTGCTTTTCATTCTCAGGACTTTGACCTGGCTGTTTCAACCTTGGTAAAGGTTAAACCATTTGTCGAAAAGCACAAGGCTTTCCGCGAGAAGATATTGATACTGGAGGCCTACCTGCAGTTCTTCGGAAGGATTGGCAGATGTTCCTTACCGCCATCCGATAAGCGATTCCGGCTTGCGAAGTTCTTGAATGAAGTACCGCACTTTAGTAAGGATAAGCGAGGGATGAATATCAACATCCTCTTAATCCAGGTACTCTTCCGATTGCAACGCAGAGAGTTTGGGAAGTTGATTGATAGCATGGAGTCACTTCAGGCCTACCGATACCGCCACTTGAGACGCGACGACACCTTTCGGAGTAATTGCTTTATCCATATGATCATTCAATTGGAGAAGGGGAACTTTAAACGGGTTGCCGTAGAGCGGCATGCGAAGAAGTACTGGGAGAAGTTACAATTGGTTTCCTTTGAAAAGAGTACACAGGATTTGGAAGTAGAGCCCGTTAGGTATGAGTTTTTGTGGGAGTGTGTGTTAGAGATACTGTGACGACCAACAAATAATATTCTTTATGTAGTTGATGTCAACAAACAACATTCTGAATAGATTTACATCAACAAATTTTAATAAATTTTAACAAAATATTAACATCAGCTAAGTTTTTTTTTAAATTAGTCTCAAACAAGAGAATATCTTCCAATAAAACATCGGCGATTTTATTCACCTCAATAGTGTACTTTTCAAAAGTTAATAGACCAGACCTAAATCTCTTCGAAATACTGTGAAACCTATAAGAAAGTATAATGGCTGCCTTACCCCAAAAGGACTCAGAGTAAAGAGAGATAGCCTCGGCGAGTCTTCCGAGTCCAACCAATTCTTTGATTTGTTTTATTGGTCTCTTAGCCATTGCCCTTAAAAATACAGGAGATTAGCTAAGAAGTCAATGCTTTCTTAAGAAAAACCTTAAGCAATCAGCTTCAATGCACCTCAATATATGGTAGCGAATCCTTTCGATACTAAATGATCGCTCAGGTTCGCATAGCAGATGCATTCGGAATCCTCAAAGTAAACTTCGGTAATCAACCGTCCATATTTCCCTCGGTCATCTTCTTCTGTCTTAACAATCACCTCCTTACCTAGGATAAGATCCTGCACATAATCCCGGACCTTGATTCCCTGAGTCCTTTCCTCGCCTCGTAGTTCCGGCGTATCGACTCGCGCAAGACGAATAACATCTTCAAAACGCAGACTGAATCCGATTTGAAAATCAAGTGTAAAAGTGTCTCCGTCGTAGACATCAATCACCTTGGCCTTGTAGGTGTATGGCGTGTATAAATGAGAATAGTCAGCCTTTTCCTGGATTGGCTGAATGACTTGTTTCGGAGAGCCACAAGCAGAAAAGATCAATAGCAGAAAAAGTAGTTTAAGCAGCTTCATGTTCTTTGGGGATTTCATCAACGATAACAGCTTGCTTACCAAAGCAACGAAGAATTTTCTGCGCGATGTTGATCTTGGGGTGTCCGTACTCCCCTTTCGACAGCTCATACAAGGTTGAATGATTAACACCGCAGGCCTTGGATAGCTTTGTCAATGATCCCCCTCCATCGGCGTATTCACGCAGTAGTTTTCCCAGGTTGTTATTCGTAAGCTTCACTTTAAGAAATTTCTTAAAATATTTTATATTTGTAAAGTTATTGAAATTTCTGAAAGAAATGAAAATAAAGCTATGATGACATATACTGACGAGCGATTGTCAGCCGATTTAGGTATTGACATTGCTACCTTAAGAAAAGCTATTTACAGGAAAGGGTTTGCGATTGAGAAAGGTATGCCGCTGGATAAGGAGGTTGTTGAAGCGATTGCAGAAGCCTATTCCAAACCTCACGCTAAAAGGGATGAACGAACGGAAGAGGCTGCAAAGAGAATCCTCTCCACCATCCGGGGAAAAGAAGTGATCACCGAACTATCCCCAAGGCCACCCATCAAGAAAGAGCGAAAAGCACCTATTAGGAGGTCCATCAAGAAAAAGTCTAGCATCGATGAATTCTTTCGATCTCGCACCCTCCTGTTCGCAGTCTTCCTGCTTGCCTTGTTTTTCCAAATGGAACATAGTGCTTTGGTCGCTGCCAAGGTTAGTCAACTGAGCAATACCACCTTGAGCGTCATCAGCGGAATGGTCTTCGCCGTTGCTGTTCAGTTCACCGGCTTGATCATGACCATCCATAAAGGAAGCAAATATTATCTCACCGGATTTGCTCTGATCGAGTTTTTGATCAATATGCTTTACTATGCTCCTTGGACGGATCCGGAAGCAGGATTTGACATTTGGGCTATCGATACAATCATTAGTGCAGCTATTGCATTTACCATTTTTAGCTATGCAGAAATTTTGGCTGAATCTAAAACTCAGGACAATGTTTAGTCTAATTGAATTGGTCATAGGGAAATATGACCCAAGACAACATTGTCTCAGCCCGCCAAGGAAAAAGCCAGGACAACAAAATAACTATGTCCGCTTGTCCGCTGATAACATGTCCGTAAATCATCGGACAGGAAATATAGAACGATACAATGAGCTAGGACAAACCTCCGAATGGGATGTCGTTACTCATAAGACGAACTATGGACAACGTGCCACTCACCTCACCGAAAAAGACCTAGACAAGATTAAAGAATACGGATTGTCACAGGATAAAGCCGAACAGCTTAAACCCCTATGGGCATCAGGCTATACTACCGCTGAATGCAGCGCGATGAAGAAGGAATATGGCTTCAGCCCTCGTACAGTAGCCAAGTACACCAAGGCTTTCCGAGAAGCGGTGGGGGAGTCGATAGGGGCTTAGAGGTGTTTTTCTATGCAATTGCATGCAGTTGCATGAATTTCAATTGATAATCAATTAGTTATGGAATTAAAACTTGCACAAAATGCACTGCAACTAGAATGCAAGTCTATGCAACTAGAGGATGGAAAAGAGGTTTTTGTAGTGGAATTGCCGGTAGATGGATACATCACAAGAGAGGTTTCACCTGATATTCCAGTCCATGAGCGGGTAATTGAGGAGGAAAGAACTTATTTAGATAATTCTCCTCCCCTCCTATTCGAATTCTTACAGATCAGTGGACAAGCATTGCTTTGGCTATTGTCCAAGCTGCTTCAAGTTGTCATAGAACTTGTCCGAATAGTTTTGGGCGTGGTCTTCACAGCTTTAGGACATACTATGGTAGGTCTTGGACAACACCTCTTCGGGCTAATGTCCAAACCTCGGACAAGGAGTAAAGAGGAACCAAGACAAGAGGCTTCCTCATCCAAAAGACATAACATCAATGTTGTCAACATCAATAACATAAAAATCGACTCATGAAAGAGAAGATAGGTTGGTTTACGTTTGGACTTTTTGTCCTGGGGACATTTTGGCAAGGACTTGTGGGAGGAATAATAGTAAGTGGATGTTGGGCAATTGCGCTCATTGTTCTATGGCCGTTCTTGATCGCATGGGGACATAAACAGGAATTGAAGGTGTATGCTGTACGACGGGAGAACTTCTACGAAGTCAGCTTGTACCCTGGAGATCGATCGGTGCACAACCGAGCTGAGCGACATCGAAAATTATTAGAAGAGAGCGGTAATCAGCTTGGAGTAATAGTACATGAAATCTACTACCGTGATGCTGGCCATGAGGAAGAAAACTGGGAGGCCTTTGTTCTGAGAAGAAATAAGTTTATCCTAGATGACACCAAGAAGCGGCACATCAAGATTAATAATCAGGATCGCGAATGGTACAAACTTCACATCCTGAACCAGGAAGGAATACAGATTTAATATTTTTGGACAGGATTCACACACCTTGGCCATGAATCCTGCCCTGTTAGTAATTTCAACCTTAATCATTTAAAAACTTAGAACCCAAGCCAGCGCCACAATTTTGCAATGATATTGAATACCACTTTAGCAGCTCCGACTAGCTTAACCATAAAAGCTGCATCAGAAACCAGCTTCCTTAGTTTTTCCCAACGCTCTGGTTGTTTTTCTTCTTGATCGTCTTTACCGTGATCTTTGCTTTTTCCGCTGAAAGAACTTAACTTCATTTGCTTAAAATTAATAGGTTGATAAATAGTTGACCTGCCGATAGGTTGTTGCACCAACCTATCGGCAAAATCTTTCCAGTGGTAGTATTGTGTAACTATTTAGATGGGCTAACTAAATGTTAGAGTTTTTAAAACTAGACATGAGATTGGAACAGGCTCAGCCTGTAGTTGCTATTGAAGAGGGTATAGAGGATTTGCAGTTGCACATAGAGCTTTGAAAACTCTGGCAAACAGAAATCATATCCCTGTCATATCGGCTGAACAAGTGGAGGGGGGAGCTGACAGCCAGAAATGCTCTAGGTGTTTTAGGCTTTCCTTTGAGAGTAGGTCATCGGTATCACAAATATGCAGCCATTCCATCTGAAAGTCCAGGACAGATTACACTCTTCAAATACCTTCTTGATGGACAATGTATATCTATTTAATAGCAATAAAAACATGTAAATCAATTACTTAATGATACGAAAAAACCTTATAAAGAGGAATAACTATTCATATTATACTCTGCTCTTAGATGTTTTCATATTGATAAAATAAAGGACTAATTGGTGTTTTTTTCTTAAGGAAGAGACAAGTTTATAAGCAATTACATAAAAACATTCTCATATTAGCTTCGGAATTAATAAGTCGATAAATCACGACTGAACTGGCTGGTCAATCACACGGCTGTGCTGGAATAGGTCATGGGAGATTAACTGATTAATTGCATTTTAGACTCTCCAGCTTATTGATCGCCTCAATAAATTGCTGGTTCTGCTCCTGATAGATCTCTATGACATTGTTGTTGCAGAGATCTATTTTTTCTTGTAGTTGGTCATATTTGATCGAAAACCAGTATACTGCTGCTGCTAAGATTAAAAAGGACAGTCCTTGTTTTTGAATGCTAGCCAGTATATTTCCTGATAGTTTACTCCACATTTCCTCAGAGTTTTGCATGTCAAAGAGTGGTTCAGGATTATAAAATGTCAGCTCAGGGATGATGTGCCAGGCCCGAAGGCCCAGCGAGTGTTAATGGCTATGAAAATCTAAGCCGCCTCCTTTCGGAAGGACTTAAAGTATTCCGCATAGTCATCAAACAACACGTACGTACGAGTAAGGAGGTTAATAGCCCCTTTGATCTTACCCTTGATCTCGGAAGGATCGGTGCTTAGGCGGTTAGCCAATTCAGCTTCGGCCTTAGTAGCTTCTTCCGGAGAAAGATCAAGAAACTGGCGGTAGGCTACCGGCGCGTCGCGTACGATCTCCTCCAGTTTCTGAGATTCACCAATGATAACAAAGGAGTCTTGCCATTGCACTCCATCTGAAAATGCCTTACCCACCTTCTCACCAACTTCAATAGAGTCAGCCAAGGTGTCGACTACTTCATCGTAGCCTAATTCATTGTTTAGATTCATAGCTTAACGATATTTGAGACATAAAAAAATTACTTAAAAGAGAAGTCCACCCAGAGCCACATGTCTTTAGAGGCAGGACCACCGAAAGGCCCCTCTGAATTGTTGGCTCCCCCCATCCAGGTACCTGTTTCCCTTCCAAACCAAATACGCCGAGCAAATCCATGCGTAGTCTCTTGATCTTGGATGGTATATTCCACTTTCCTTTTGCTGAAATCAGCAGAGCAATTAATCGGCATATTGGCAGCTACCACAACCGGGTCACCAACGGTCCAGGTTGCCTTCGGATAGTTGGTGTAAGGGGCGATTTGAAAATGATAAGGAATGGTATCTGGGCGCCAGGCGATCAGTGCCGAAGTATGATTGTTGGGGGTGAAGTAGTTTGTTATTCCTTTTAACTTATTCCAATCATACCAATCGCCATCCACATCATAGGTCCAATCCTCTTGACTATACCAACAGGAAGAATCTAAGACCGCAACCAGGTCAAACCCCTTTGGCCGATAAATAGGCCAAATAGATTCGGTTGGAGAGAAGTTCTGCTTGCCTTGCTTGATATTGTACTCCTTAAGAAGCGATAAACTTCCCGGCGCATCGTATTTCAAGGTATTGATCAGACTTTTTTTGGCTAAGCGATCTTTACGATTGCTTTTAGCTGTAGGCCTTCCTCGTAAGCCCTCATATTCGGCATCAATCTTAATTACCTCAACCTTTAGTTCGTCTTGCTGGAGTAGCAGTTCATAAAAATGTCGGACCCAATAGGCTGCATCCAAAAAGTCATCTCGGGTAATAATGAATACACGCCGTTTGAAAAAACGATCAGTCTTATCATAGAGTAGTTGAATAGCATCTTCAGAGAATAGCTTTGTCTCAAGGTTTGCAGTCAAAGAGACATTCATCTCCTTGAACTTACCTCCTTGAGCAGCTTTCCACATCACTTGATAAGGCTGATTGAAGCTGACAGTGATAGTTCGCTTCTTTTGAGTTGGAGGATCCTCACCTGGTTCTTCCGGCTCCTCTGGTTCGTCGACTGGGTTTTCAGTGAATAGACTATCGAGCATAGGAGAACCAAACCCTGTGTAGATGTCTTGACCTGAAGGAGGAACATCAAAGACTTTCTCTTTCAAAACAGCCTCGACTTCTTTAGCGGTCAATTTGGGGTTAGTAGCAGCAACAACTGCAGCTAGTCCGGCAATGGTAGGAGTTGCCATACTAGTACCTGAATATTCCGCCAATCCATCGTTAGGAATAGTAGAAAGCACTCTGCGACCGGAAGCAGCAAATTCAACTTGTCGACCATAGGCACTAAAGCTCGATCGATCTACTGTCTTATCTTTCTGATCAAGGGAACCCACCGCATTAGTGTAGGCGGAGCTACCGGGATACTCAACTCGTTGATGCCCATTGTTTCCTGAAGCAGCAGCAACGAAGACTCCAATATCTTGAGCCGCCTTTAGTTCGGTGTCCAAGGGTCCGCCCACAATAGGAGCACCCAGGCTAAAGTTGTAGATCACAAACCAGCCCTCTTTGATCAGTTGTTTGCTGATAGTATTGGCATCGGAAATTCCTTTTTTCACCCAGGAGAATTGCCCGGAGCCCTGATCATTGAGAACTTCATACGGAATAATCTTCAGCAGGTCCATTTCTACCAATTCAGCAGCGACACCAATCGGCATTCCATCCGGATCGATCGCTCCAACAATACCGCTGACGTGCGTAGAATGACCTTGCATATCTATTGTTGTGCCGTCATTCGTATACTGTTTTTCCATGCCTTTCCACCAGGCCTTGTCTAGTCGGCTATTGGAAAATCCAGCTCCCGTATCAAATACAAAAACGACAACCTTACGACTAGCTTTTTGAGCAATGAGCTTAGCATTAGCCACTGATCCATGCCAGCTTGCGCCCCAGTTTCCGGAGGATAGGCTGAGCATATTAGGTAAGAACATCACCCGCTCTTCAGCAGGGATAGTGATGTCATAGAGTCGCTTTTGAATGTTTACGTAGTTATCCCAATAGGTTTTCTGGGTTTCATATTCCTCTGGAGTGGATACCGGAACTTGGCTCCAAGTCCAGGTAGATAGGAAGAGGAGAAGTAATGATAGTTTTGTTTTCATAGCTTATTTATTAGTACTCGTTTATACATTCGCCGGTAATAGCTAGCGAATAACTTCTTCGATATTTCTTGAAATGAATCAGCAGAAAAATGCACAGAATCTCTAAGGTCAAGGCCACTAGGATCATAATAATCTACATTGGACTGTTCATTTGAAACCTTAACCTGCTGTTCCCTTATTCCTGTAGTGTAGGGATAGTTTGAATTATCTAGTAAATCGTTGGTCAATATCGTGATCCCATATAGATTTGGCGTGTTTGTTATGTCTCTGATTTCATCATAAACACGACGCAGTTCATCTTCATAAGTAGTATCTAATTCACCTTCTGTATGAAAGGCTTCATTTTCGCCTTGATTCCAAATGAAAAAAGATTTGGACAAATCAATATTCGGCCTCCTAGATAGCAGAGAATCTACTTGATTAGGATATCCGTTGATTCCATTGATAGTATTCGCTGTAAGTTGGAAAAAGGTAATATGAGATCCGCCTCTGGTTATTTTCAAACCACTCCAGTTTCCAATAATGGGGAAATACAGATTTAAAGCTATGTCCAATCCATTTTTTGTACTATCTGCACTTCTGGCTTGAGCTTGATTACTAGTATTCCACCCAGCAAAAGATTTTACTACATTTTGTTGATTATCATCCCAGTATTCCATTTCTAGGGAATCACGCAAATTGCTGGGCCAATCCGTGTCAATTGCACGCCCGTCAGCATTTGATTGTCCCATAATAAACACAGCCTTAGGGGTTCGATCAATGTTTTCTGAAATAGCTATTGCGTCTTTGCTCTGGTTACTAGGTTCTACTCTAGGCACACTCAAAACTGAAACTTGAGCATTGAGAGTTTGACAGACCAAAACCAGAAGAAACAGAAGTATATTATTAAGCATGATTATAGCCCTAGTTGTGATAAGTAATTGTCCCATGCAGTATCGATACCTGCTGCAAATGAGGATAAGTCGCCACCTGACATATATAGCCTATATGTTAGGCCTCCAGATTCACCAAAGGGAGCACCGGATAACTCTAGCGCCATTAAATAAAAATCACTTGACCCCAATCCTGTTGCTGCACTCGTGGTTGAGGCATGGCTAGACCCATTTTTAAATACCTGTAAAGTATTTCCTGTTCTAGAATATTGCACAAGTCCAGTACCACCGTGAGTGGCGTGAACAAACTCAGTTGTTCCATTCAAAAAAGCCTTAGTATCTATTTCACTTCGTGATTTTGGATTTGCATTACTGCCAAAGTGAAAGCCGGACTGTTCTTGTGTTCCAGTATAATCATAAATAAATGTTGCGTAATCTTGTTTCCAATTAACACCATCATCTGTAGGGTTATACAATAGGTTTATTGCCTCGTCATTGTCAGCAGGTGTAGCATCAGTCGACCACCCTGCCAAGGTTGTAAATGTTGGAGATCCTATTGTATCAGCGTTGTTGGTACCTGGATTCACCCAATTAATCAGAGAGAACCCCGCGTCTCCATCGGTGGCCAATACTAGCATTTGGTCTAAGCTATCCCACACACCTAATGTTTTGAGTTCTGATATTAAGCTATCTCCTGCTATCTGGACTGGTAGTGTCGGGATGGAGTGCCCATTTGTTTGGGCATGAGCTATAATAGCACCGTATTCAGTACCTGTACTCGCAATAGGCGTATAGCATGATAAACTAGGTGTTGAAGAGGTCACCCAAGCGGTACTCCCATTGGAATAGAATGAAAGACTTGCGTTATTGGTTTTTACTTGAACGTTGCAAGCCGCTCCCGTTTCATCTATCCAAAACAATCTGTCATCTAGGGACAAGCTATCCGTAACATTAGATAACCTCAAAATGTATTCTCCCCCATCAGTTATGCTTGAAAAAAGTATGTGTTTATTTACATTGGTCGCGTTTAGTTCATTAATGTTTCCATCTAGATACGACACAGTAGCAGTATCCACAGTAGATGGAGTGGAAGTTATAACGGGAAGACCTGAACCTAGAGATATCGTATCTGAGTCAACAATATTCCCATTCCATGCAATAACCAATTGCCCTCCTGAAACGTATGCGGTGTCTGGTGGGACAGGGATAGAAAATACTATTGTGTCGACACTGCAGTCTGTGTTTCTGATAAACAGAGTGTCAGATGAAACGAAGGTCGAGTCAACGCATGCTGTTGCTCCCAATTGGTCAGTTGTTGCTAAGGTTTTCACTATTCCATTTGTACCATCCTTATACTGAAGTACTCCGGTTCCAGCGGCTCCGGACCTCATCGGCCACAAATAGAAATAGGAATCTCCAAATGTAACATCTACGGGATCGGAGGTAGGCGGGATCACACCAATATGATCTTTGAAAATCCGCCAATTAACGGAGCTATTAAAAAGCAAGTCGATTCTTGGGTCTGCCCCGTCTTTAAAAAATGCGACTTCTGTGCCTAAAAATGAATCGTCTACAATTCCATTTCGTAGATATGTATCCGAAAGCGTAGTTCTTTCCCTATAGGTGGCATTAACTAAGGCTTCATATATATATCCGCCATTGGAGGGTTGTTGAAAACCTCGAGTAGTACCATCCGGTGAAAGCCAGAAGGTGTCAAGGTTTATTTGATTGGTTGCAGTGTAATTCCATAAACTATCATTAGAACTATCAATAATATTGGCAAAGGACTGACTAATGCACTCTCGTAAGGCCTCACTGCCTCCAGCTGGAACGTATGCAAAACCTTTGTTAGGAGTATGCCGAATCAGTTTGGCATTTTGAGTAGAAGGAGCACCCTGACCTGTAGCCTCTACATCGATTTCGACAAAACCAGCGAAAGCCGAGACAATACTTGTGATGGGCATAGCTCTACAGGTCTCGCCGGGATTAAGTGCAGGCGTCCATAAATAATCACCCACCAAGAGGTCTGTTCCAGTAGTTACCCCAATTGGATCTGAGTAAGTTCCTGAGACTCGATATATATCTCCTCCTTGAGCTGTGACGGTCAATCCAGTAAAGTTGGCTCCAAGGGATTGCCCCAAAAGGGTACAAGCCATACCCGTGATGGAAAGTAGTAAGCAAAAGCGTTTCATAAATGCTATAATTTAGAATGCTTAGGGCAAGACAAAACTGATCAACACATTTGGAAATAGTGTTCCAGCATCATCCAGGAGTACTTCTATGTTATTGCTACCCACAGCCGTAAGGGCTGTTTGTACCGTATTACTCTTAAAGCTAGGATTGGCTCTTGATGGAGCAGCTTGCCCATTGTGTAATTCAACTACAGGTCTACGAGCTGTAGCTACATTCTGATTGAATAACCGGGATCCTCCATAATTAAGTTGCAAAAAAGCATCATTGTTGCCATCAGTATCACCGGAGGCAATTAAGATGCCTCCACCTTTGATGTCTACACCGTCAGGAACGGTAAAGGTGAGTTCCCCAGTTGAAGTGTTTTTAGTAAAGGTGACTCCTGAGCCATCGGCATACACATGTGCTCCATTTCCCAGATCATAGAACTGATAAGCAGGGGCTGCTCCACCTGCTCCATTTTGGATAGCGGTTATGATTCCCTTGGCATCTACGGTAACATCTGCACTGGTATAGGATCCTGCACTGACCCCTGAATCCTGCAATTTAGCTGGAGGAATTGATGCATCAGGAATTTTAGCAGCTATCACTGCATCATCTGCAATATTGGCTGATTGAACTGCATTAGCAGCTAATTGAGTCGATCCAATTCCTCCATCTTTTACTTTCCATTCATCCCCTGTTACTCCAGCTCCCTCCAAGGTAGTACCATCTAGTTGTGGAACAAGAACGGTATTTATATCAAGTGGCATAGCATAATAGATTTTAAGGTTGAGCGATAGTTCCAAAGGCAGTATCTCCACCAGCGATAGTTCCAAAAGCGGTATCACCATCCGGTGAGGTCCCAAAAAGCATAGCTCCTGAGCAATCTGTACTAATTCCAATAGGGTCAGCAGCTAAGAAAGGAGCATAGAAACTAGTGACAGCTGTAATGGTTTCTATATATTCATTTTGATCGGCGGTGCTATCTGCACCAGTATTTCCGGTACCATCCCCCGTGTTCATGTCCTCAGATTGCCAATCTCCATTTTCAAAAACACTAATACCCGCGTAATGATACTTTCCACTATTATCCAATACCACAATATGTAGACTACAGCATCCATTCAGGACTTTGAGCGCCTTTCGAGTAGTGGGATTCATGATACTTTCATTAAAAGAAAGCGTTTGGGTGACAAAAACATTATCGCCATTGCGACTCTTTTCCTGATTGAAAAAGGCCGTGTCTTTTTGAAATTCAAAGCTGATCCAACCTACCTCATTCAAAGCCAGACAGTCTAGCTGAATATCCGTAATGATCCCATCCAGATCAAATGTCAACTGTTGAACAGCCACACTGGGTATTGCCCAGAATTTGACAATACCCGCTCTACCTTGCGGACACTTTACCTTAGTGATGGGAAGTAGGTTGCACATTATTAAGCGAATGTATAATCAAAGTTCAAAACGATATCTTCACAGGCCTTGCTAGTGATGGTCACCGTAAAACTTACAGTCCCGGTATAGCCTAAACCCGCAACACTCAAATAGATTTTAGCATTAAAAGAACTCACATTACCAGCAGGGGTGCCAGCGATGGGATTGGGAACCCCATCGAATTGATCAGCCGTACCATCATTGATCTTTACATTAGTGATCTGCTCTAGTGAAACCGGAGTTATGTCAAAGAAGCCGCCCTCTTCAGCATAGGTCACATCCGCTCCACATACCTGACTTTTGTAATTACCCACCACCTTGCAGTCAACCTTTGCAAAAGCATTGGCTGAGGCTTACAAATAGTCAAAAGTGATTTGACTGTAATAAGCTTCCAAGCGTAAGGTGTTACCCGTAATGGTATAATCGATTCCGTCTTGGGTATAGCCAGCCTCAGCTAGAGCTTGTCTGATCTTTTGCACCAGCATCATAACACCTTTTTCGGTGGTCAGATCAATAGACAGACCAAAAGCAAACTCTACCCCTCCAAGGCTGATCTTTGAAGCAGTAGTGACCGAGCTTGTATCCACTTCGACAGCATATCGGCAAACAATGGCCTTAGCAACGTCTCCACAACAGAGTCCATCGATTTCTCTGATTTGCAAAGCATTTTGTGGACTGGCCTGTGGGTTTTTCTTTTTTAAAATCATTTTTTTGAGATTTTACCAGTGCCCCTCCGGACACGTCACTTTAGTTTTTTGTCCAACTGCCTGAGCATATGGACTATACATCAACTTTGCCTTATAGGCTATAGGGCAAAGACATTTAGCACAATGGTTGTCGGTTCGTTTAAATTCACAGCTCCCGCAAATATTCAGTCGCAATTGATAGGTTAGCTCATCAACTTGCTCGATTTGAAACCCTTTTTCCAGTCTTTTGACAATGGGAGTAATGGCTTTTACAGCAGCTACTCCAATATTTATTCGGATGCTATCAGACATTGAATCCTAGATTTTTAGTTAGTGAAACAGAGGCACAACTACCACAATTATCTTCCTCTAATTTGTAGTTAGTAAAAGCCATCTTGTTTCTTTTGATGTAGGCCTCCATATTGGCCTTTATTCGCTCTACATCAATTTGAGCCTCTTGTTTGATAGCCATCGCTTCTTTAAGGGTTGCGGGCCTGGAGGATCCTTCATCATATTGTTTGATCAATCCCTTAGCCGTATCTTTTAGTAAGCGATACATGACTGAGGTATTGGTAACTGAAAAAGCAATCAATCTTCCCAAGTATCGCCTCCATATGAATTCATAGTGCTGACTACGAAACTTGGGCATAGGATCGAAGTAGCGTTTATCACTAATCGACTGTGATCCATCTGTAACTTGTAGTACTTTATAAAAATGGCCTTGGTGAAGAACAACTTTGTCTACTGCATAAGGAGTAGCTCTGTCATAGTGTTCATAAATGGTTTCCCCGTTCTGAGCCAGGCTCCCTTGTTCTACATATTTGATCTTGTCATTGAGGAGTGCTTGATAAAACTCCCATCGCCAGCATTTATTGAATAGTTCTTCTTCTACATCAATAATGAAGGCACAGCGCTGGGTAGCATGTGAATGATCCGTACTTTGATCAAAGCGAACTACTTCTTGGGGTGTAATTAAAGTTTCACTAGGTTTCATCATCCACTTCTTTTTCAGTTTGCAGCATATCTTCAAATAGATTGCCTAGACCAATACTGAAGTCCAGTTCTAATCCCAACCATTCTTGAGCAATACCTAACATAGTATTGAAGGGCTGCATGATCTTATTTTGAGTAGGCGCAATGATGGTGTTATACTTGACCTTGAAAATATCTGAAAAGTCATTTTGCCCCCCTAGTCTTCCTGGCGTAGGAACGCCCATCAGTACGCGATGCCAATTGTGAGCCTTGATGATATTGCGCTCTGCTATATCAGAGACCGCCACATGAAATTCATGACTCTTATCATCTTTGAATTCATAGACTTGGGTTTTTTCAGCTGATAGATTGCGATGCCGGTGCAGCACTCTTTTGGCATCTTCTCTAAAACTGAAGGTCTTCTTGAGATTAGCCCTAAACTGATCGATATCACCTGGTTCTACATTGTCCCCCGCCGTTTCCAAAAACACCCGAGCAGACCATTGATTAGCGTAGCCTTTGGTGCCATAATCTCCTAGCTGATATTCCCAGTATTTGTAATACAGCGCTTGATGAGATTTTGGCAGTCCATACCAGGGGCGACCAGGTATCTTATTGTTGAGGTGAATGATGGTTTCCGATATACCCTCTTCTTCAGTAATATGAGGATAGACCCCTACATATTTGGGCGGAAAACGGGTAATGTAATCATAAGTCCAAATGGGACTGATCACCGCTAGTTTAGGTTCCCCTGGATAAGTAGCCCAGAATCGCCAATCTTCCATATCTATGGATTCGAAATGAATGTATTTTTCACCTCCTATTTCAAACCACTTGACATGTAAAGCTATGTTACCAAATATGGCATAGTTCATGAAACAGGATTCCACCTGATCTAGCAAATAAGCAATATCGATATCGGGGTGCCAACTTTCGAAATCATCAAAGGCCAAATTCTCAGCCTCCGGACTTTTGCGCTGGCTTCGGGAGGTAGAAACGCCAGGTCTTACCCGGTCAACAATTTGCAAACCTCCACCTAACACATAGTCGGCTATGGAATTAATGCAGCTACCTTCAGTTGGAGAAAGACTGGCTAGTTTTCTAAGTACTTTTAGCGTAGCATCCGAATTGTCAAAGAACGGTATAATGGGAAGGACAGCATAAGCCATTTTGGCTTTTTCGATGTCCCTTAATTCCTCTTCTATGGGATCTGCAATACTGACTAGAGCAGAATGCCCTTTTTGATATAAAAGTCCCTGGTTATCTACTTTAGGGTTGAATGGTTTACTTTGACCACATTCAGACATAACAACAGGGTTTTATCCATCCACTTTCTTAACCAAGGCTGTATAGCCTGCCTCAAAAGCAGCTTTCAATTGATCTTGAGTAGCAGCTGTAAGTTTTTGTATTTCTCCATCTACCACAGCTTCGACAGGTGTTTTACCAAGGTTTAGGGCTAAACACTTACGGCCAATTGACAAATAGGCCACTCGCCCTTCCTTGACTTGAAATAGGCTGTATTTTTCTTTCGCCCCTTGCTGTGCTTTTGTTCGCTTTGCCATTTCGATGTTTTAAGGAGCAACAGGAATAGCAGCCTCTGTTCCGATGTAGAAAGGCGCATAAAAACCTACATTGGCCGTAATCGTTTCTACATATTCATTATTGTCTGAAGTAGGATCAGCACCTGTATTACCAGAACCGTCTCCGGTGTTCATGTCCTCACTGACAAAAGTGTCGCTAGCTGGAGAGTCAACTTCATCTACCATATGGGTGATACCTGCATAGTGATACCTACCTGTGTTATCCCGAACAATCATATGCAGACAGCAGCAACCATTGAGGACTTTCAATTGATTGCGCGTAGTAGCGTTCATGATATCCTTATTGAAGGATAAAGTCTGAGCTACATTTAGATTACCCCCTCGGTTGTTGACCCTACTTTTCTCCTGATTGAAAAAAGCTACATCTTTAGCAAACTCAATAGGAACGAAGAACTTGCCCGATTGCATAGTGATAGCAGTAACGCTACCATCTGCATCGAAAGTCAAACTATCTACATCTTCACAAGGGGCAGCCCAGGCTTTTGCAATACCGGCCCGACCCTGTGGGCAATTTTGTTTAGTTATAGGAAGCAGAGTGCACATACGAGTCAAGTATTTTATTGATAAGTGTCGCTACTATTCCAGGAAGCCGTCATCAGCTGAGGCTGAGCCACACCAAATCCCATTCCAAAAGCGTAATACATGTACTTCTTGCCTTTGTCTCTAAGTAGAGGGCTTTGCTGAATAACTAAGCCAGATCCAGGAGCTACATCCAAAGAGCGTACATTGGTTAGCCCCGTTAGATTTTCCTTAGCCGTGAAGATGGCTCGCTGCTTTTTAGAGAAACCTGTAGTCTCATCCATGTTGCCTGTTTCGGCATCATACATATCCCATTCTGGAATTTCTGCGACTACATATCCATCAAGGGTAAGCATACCCGTAACAGGCTCTCCATCTACAATAATCGAATAGACCGCTTCATAATTCAGTGACTGGTAGTATTGGCGCAGTGCATTGAAAATGCCAGATTGTACCGCATATACGGGCCAATCATTCCGTGAACGATTTCGGTTCCAGTTCTTTAGAATCTGAGAACTACTCATACGGAGTTGACGCAAAAATGGAACTACATTTGCCGGATTAGTGGCATTACCAGATACAGTTCCATCATTGCTATCTACATAGCGAATCTTTTGATGGGGATCACTACTATAGCTTCTAGACATGATTTCATCCCACCAACCAGAGCAGACTTCCATTTGCACCAGGAAGTTTTCCTTTTGATCGGGAGATAAATGATCCAGGTTGATCTCACCACTTGCTAGCATATCCCGAATTTCGAGATTACCAAAATAGCTCACCTTATAGATGTCATCGGTTAATCCAGCTCGGGTCTGGCGAACCATGGCTTGCTCCAGGGCATTCAACTCCGGGCCATAGTTAGGAAAATCAGCAGGTCGATCTCCACGAAGATTGCGAAGGCATCCCACATCGAACTCATCTGGACACTGCTGGCCATTGACTTCAAAATCAGAAACACCAATCTCATCGGGCCTCAATTGCATTCGGATAGTAGGATTCCAGGTATCACAATTGCTTCGAGGCTGAAGCATATTGCTGGGCTTGGAAAGATGCAACATGCGAAGCTTGTCTTTACCAAACTCAAAATGGAATAAACCTAAACTACGTTGAATGAGGCTATCATATGAAAGAGCTGGCTCCAACAGTAGTCTTTGCGTAGTGTGGGTGTCTAAGTCCAGCAAAATGGTCTCGGCTGCAATGCTAGTAGGCATGCTTATATGCTTTAAGTTCAGAAAATTATTTGAAGGTTATCCTACCTATTCTAGGCAACCCGTTCTTTAGCGGATTCTACCGTCATCCCTGTGGTTTTGAGGAAGACATCGGCGGTCACATCTCCCTTAGCATAGGCATCGAGCATATACTTAAGGTTTGATACTTTCCACTCTCCTTTTTGAGGGGTATCCTTGTCAGTATTGAGGGCATCGTTTTCACCATTGGTAGGCTTGGCTACTTTCTTACCCGTCTTCATAGAAGCGATTTGATCGGTCAATGCTTTGATACTATTTTGAATAGCAGCTAGCTCCTCGGAAGTCTCATCCTCTTCTTCAGTTTCTTCTTCTTCAGAAATCCCCAGCTTTTCCTTTAAAACACCGATTTGATCATCACTGAGATTGTCCAGAGCCTCGACCAATTCCTCAGTAGTAAGGACATCAGTCTCTTCCGTTTCCTCTCCCTCCTGCAATTGGGCCTTTACATCGTTCACAATGCCAGTGACGATATCTGCTTTTGATAAAGCCGTTAGGGCCATTTGCTTTTTGTCTTTGCTAACTAATCCGGCCTCAGCCAGGGTATTAATAATAGAATCTAGGATACTCATCTTTGAAGTATTTTGAATAGAATGGCCTTTATAGCCTTGTTTGACACAATTCAGTACAGCTGTTGAATAGGAAGTCTGGCCTGTCATTTGGTGCTCATTCTCTCCGATGGTATTCCAAATGCTAGTCATCCATTCGAAATATTCACTACCAGAACTTTCCACTTGCCAATCAATGCTAATGGCATCAACGATTTCATCGACAAAACCCATTTGTAGGGCAGCGCTGGGCTCTAGCCATTTATCCTGACTAAGTAGATCTCTGAGGTCGTCTTCCTCTAGGCCAGTTTTTCGATTGTACAGATCAAGAATGACATTTTCCCAGGAATCCAGGTGATCGGCTACATCTCGAAGTTCATCCGCATTAGTCATGTAGAGGCCTCCACCATTCATGGGGCGATGGACCAGATACATACACTGTTTGGACATCACTACTTTGTTAGCTCCGCAAGCGATAATAGTAGCTGCTGAAGCACATTGACCCAGTAAAAAGGCTGTAACATTTACACTGGATCCGCGCAGCAAGTCATAAATCACTAAACTGTTTTTCAGACTACCTCCTTCACTATTGATGTAGAGATTAATCTGATCCAGGCTTTTGTTTTTCAGTACGCGGATCAGGTCGGTTTCACTATAGCCATACCACTGACCGATATCACCAAAGAGGAAGATGTTGGCACTGCTGCCACTAGCTTCCACGGAACAGTCTTGGGTTATTGCTACAGTTACGGCTTCCATGGCAACAAATATCTCTTGCTAGAGGCTAATCTAACAAGCCTATTCCGTGAATGTGGAATGTATTTGCATTGAGCGGAATAGTGAATGTACTTTTGAGTTAGATATTTTCTCACCAAAATTTCACCATGGATCAGCAACAATTTAAAGCACAGCTTTTAGGACTCCACGATGCTGCAATAGAGTTAGCAAACAGCAATATTGTCTTCAAAGATGTGCTGGCAGATCTGGCCAATGCAATGGCTAGAATTGATGGCACTATAGGCATGCAGCTAAGAGCTAAAGCAGTGGGCACGGTTTCTCGCCCCGCTCGATTTAGAACCACTCCACCAGCTCCCAGAAGGGCGGTGTCTAATAAGTATTTGAAGGCAAAAAAGGATGCAGCCTTTGTTGATCAAGTTGCCGACGATGAAGGAGAAGAGACTGGCAGCGAAGACACCTCCACAACGGATACGACTGTTTCCCCACAAACACAGCAGTTTCTAGCTGCTAAGGAAAATACCGGTCAGCTCACTACTGTTGATGGAGGCCTTATTGAAAAGTGGGCCGGTAGCAATGTGCAGAGCCTTTCTCAATCCATGAATAAAGATCAGTTGTTAGCCGTTTGTGCTACTCTTGCTATTGCAGCTGAGGCTAAGTGGAATAAACTACAAATTGCCGGAGCTATCCGAAAACACTGTCAGGATCAACTAGCTCAGTAGTATGAATATCTACTCCATCGAATATCAGGATGAGCAAGGTGATTTGAACAAAGAAGAGATTCGACTTCCTAGTACCGCTAGTGAGGTCAAGATGATGCAATGGGAGCAATACCAGCAAATTCCGGTGCCTCAACAATTGGAGAGATTGGCAGAGGAAGAGCAATCTTCCTTGGGGTTTGAGCACTGGCTTTCGGTGATCAATTATGCTTGTAAGGTGTTAAGTCTCTTCTCTGTGGAGGAATCTAAACTACTATCAGCCACTTACTCTGCTGAAGACTCTGATGGCCTGCTAGCTATGTTTATCCAAACCATATCAGTACTTGCTAATTATCAGCCTAAGTACAGAGCCGAGTTTAAGCACAATGGGATCAGTTATAGGTTTCCTGAAGTAGTCCAACAAAGCTTTAATCAAAAGTTGATAGGTGGTAAGATGAGCATGGGGATGGCAGTTGATGCCCTCCAAATTGAGCATGTGCTATCAGCTACTGATGAGCAAGGCAAGTTCGTTATGGAGGATCAAAAGTACTGGCTGGATATTAGTGTGGTGGCAGCTATATCCCGAAAAGTAGCAAAGGGAAAAGTTGAGAGCGTTCCGCTTGATTGGGTAGAGCGCCGAAAGTGGTTGGACAATCGAATCAAGGCCTTTGAAGATCTTCCCATGGACATTGCGCTGGATGGCACTTTTTTTTTGCAAGCTTCAAAGATCAAGTTAGGAATCATCCTCTCATCAGTCTTGCGTTTGAGAAGTTCACTACTAATGCAGCTATCCAGCGAGCTATCAAAGCCAATGCCCACAAATGGGACATCTGGAACTGGTATAGCATCCTCGATGAAATAGCGGTCGGAGATCGATTTACTCGCCCTGGGCAGACCAAAATGGAGGGAGCTATGCAAGCTTATTTTTTTGAAGCCATGACTTGGTATGCTAAAGAACGACACATGGCTCATGATTTTACGCCTCAATAATGAATGAACTATCCATTTTTTCGATGTTGGCTCAAATCTGTAGAGCTTATCCAGTGACTAAGGAAGCTGGACAAGAGCTAATTTGCAAGCGTCCTCAAGCATTTGCAGTACTTGAGAATCTAACTGATTTAGATAAAGGGAACCTAGGTAAAAGTAGTCCTCACTATACTTCAGCTCCTTATTTTTTCTCATATAGCTATGAAGACAAGGGAAGGCCGACTGGAAAACTTAGCTATGAGTATCCGCTCGTTGCTATGGCCTATGATCAATTCTCCATCAACATCAGAGATACTAAGACTAAGCATCGGTATAACATCGGCATCTTTGATCAAAATGAACCTGCTAAATGTGATCCGCTAAGCTATTGTCGTAACCGAGCCATGGAAGAGCAAAGTAGTGATCTCAAAACGATGTTGGAGGCTATTGTTAACCAGTTTGCTCATTGGTACTATGCTTTTAATGAACAGACTGGGGAAAGCGGACTGTTTCATGAAGCAAATGTTCCTGAGAATTATCGAGCCATTTACCCAGTATGTGATATGGTAACAGATCCTGAGGTTCGAGCAGAATATATCCGAGGTGTGTACAGTGATGATTTAAGTGGTGTTTTTGCAAGCATCGAATTTGATTTTACGCAATGCCATCAAATCCAAAGCTGGAACTACAAGGATGCTCCAGGATCTTTACATAACCCCAATTGTGAGGCATGCTAGTTAGTGAAATTCAATTGCGACAAGAGCTTGGCCAGATGGGTGAGTTTATTCGAAGCATTACCGCCGAAGAATTTTCCCAACAAGGTCATAGTCTTACGGGTAAGTCTTTGAAATCTATCAAATACAAAGTCAGTAAACAATCAAAAACCTGGACCATTGAAATTTCACATGCTGGCCACATGAGTTACTTGAATACAGGTGTACCAGCTGATAGAGTGGCCTATACTAGAAACTCAGGAGCTGGCAAGAGTGCCTTTATTGCTGCCTTAATCAAATGGGTCAAGCTACGTGGAATTGCCAAAGGTTTTACCAAGTCCAAAAGTATAGCCTTTGCCATTGCCAATACCATGAAAAAGGAAGGAATACCCACCAAGGGATCCTTTGAGTTTACGAAAAACGGAAGGCGGACTGGGTGGCTAGATCAACCCATCAACAAGCAAGAGACTAAAATTGAAGAAAAACTGGAGGAGGTCTATTGTGATTTTATAGCTGCAAAACTGGAAGAGAAGATCAATAGGCTGGTTGAAAAGTATGAAAATGTATACGCTTTATAAAAAACAACTAATTCATGGCAAGTATAATTAGTACTCCTGATTGTCAACTGGCAGCCGCCTATACTCCTATCATATGGCGCATACAGGAATTTACCGTAGCTAATCGACTGCCTCCTGCAATGAAGGTAGACTATATGCTAGATGGCTCTCTTTTTGCCACAGTTTATCTAAGTCCAGTGGAGGCGCTGGCTGCTCCCCCTCAGTATTTTTTTGAAGTGGATGCCCAGGAAGTTGTACAGTCTTTTTTTAATAATGCAGATGCTCTACCTCCCATTAATACAGGAGTGTTGGTTTCCGGGTTTAGTGTGTCGGTTCAAATTGTGGTCACCCCACAAATTGATGAAGGAGGCGGATTTTTGGTAGAGAATACAGTGGGTGTTCTAACCAGCCAAAGCATCTATGCTATCAATGCTTATCGTAAAGGACAAGAACAGGCCTGTTTAGATTCATATGCCACTGGTTTTGCCATTAATACTGAAGGACCTCGCCCTTGGCTAACTCGTCTAAATGAGAGCATTGAGTTATGCCGCAATGCCAATTTTTGGCTATCCGGCTATAATGGAGATAATGTGATGTTTTACACCATCAAAACCTTTGATGAAAATGGCAATGAACTGGCTAGTGGTGGGATTAGTAGTAATGATTTGGAGCTGCAACAGGTGCAAACATTGGGTATAGGGCCGGTGAATCTAAATGATAGTGGAGGCCTGTGGCTAACCACTCCTGTTAGTATAAACCAGCAGGTTGCTTATTATACCATCACAAGTAGCTATATTTCTTTTGAACCAGGTGATGATATATTCGTACACCGTACTTTCACGGTCCACCTCACCGATGATTGCTGTGAATATCAACTTGTCTTCCTCAATAGTTTTGGGGTCTATGAAGCCATCAGTGTTCAAAAAGAGCAAGTACTTAATTATCAGGTGCAAGGCAATGTGTTCTCTTCCGCTCGATTGCTTCCTTCTGAAGCTAATTTCTTGCTGAGTAGAGGCACCCAATATCTTTCCAAAAATGGCACCAATGTCTTGCAATTTAGCTTGGCTCAAAGTAGAGATCAGTGGCAAGAGTGGTATAGAGATTTTTTCAATAGTCCTGATGTATATCTGCTGGCAAATGATCAACTGATTCCTGTAGTTGTTAACACGGGCAGCTTTAATCTTAAAAGCAATTTTGGTTTAGTTATTACCCTTCAATGGTCCAATAAAGACTATTCCCAAAGAAATTAATATGGATACCAGTATAAGCATTGGATTCCCTGATCGGATTCGTATTCGACCAACACTAGCAAAAGCCAGAGTCAGTAAAACCATCGACTTCATTGATCGAGTGGTTGGAGCTGAGGGTAGTAGGTATGCACTATCTAACAATTCATTGGTTGTCCCGGCCACCACTCAGATCAGTAAGATACTTGATTATCCGTTGCTAGGAGATACAGCCTGTAAGTGGATAGAATACCCCTGCTCCATTGCTTTTAAAGGCATCAACTATTTTGATGGGCTGGCCAAATTAAGTAGAGCGAGCCGAGTTGTGATTCCAGATCGCTATGAATTTGATCTTGTTGGGAATGGGAATGATTTTTGGCAAAAGTGTGAGGCTGTAAACATACGATCTCTTGATTTAGGCACCCTCAATGTCACGCGCAATAATATCAAGGATAGCTGGACTCAATCGTATCAAGCTGGCCTTAACTACATCTTTGCACCCATACTTTATGGTAAACCAACTGGACTGATTGAGCCAGATAATATTGATCCGGCTTTTCATGATCAAGATTGGCGGCCTTCCATCTATTATCCAGCCATCATAGCAGCCATTGAAAAAGCTACGGGCTATAAGATTGAAAGTAACTTTTTTAATCTACCGATATTTCAAGACAGTGTCTATCTATGTACGGTGCCAGCTACCGATATCAAGAAAGTCCTGCCGCCGTTTTGTCAGCTCAACTTTCTTCGTTTTACTAATAAGACCTTTAATAATGGAGATAGCTTGGACTGGGATACCACCAATAATTGCCCTTTTGTAAGTATCAGCCCTGGAGGATCTTCTTTTGTAGCTACAGCCAGTATGAAATTGAAGCTGAGTCTGAATCTAGATGGTAGTCTGCTTGATGAGATTCAAATCAGAGTGAATGGTGTGATAGTAGATCGTTTTACTAGCCCAAATGGGTTCTACATCAATGATACCAATACGATCACTGTCTCTAGTGGGGATGTCATAACTCTAACTGCAGTTGGAACGGCGGGAGGAATCAATGTCGTTTTTGCTAATCTGCTGGCAGATCGAATCTTTGATCCCAATGTGATATTTGATACTGAAATTGAGCTAGCCACTTGTCTTCACAACCATTCAGTAAAACTATTCCTTAATGCCATTAGTCACCAGTTTGGCCTGATCTGGGATATCAATCCAATCACTAGAAGAATACAAGTTGAGCCTCGCTTCAATTACAAGATCGATGGCCAGTTTTATCAAGGTCATTATGATGTTACCAAAATCAGCCCCATAGGACTTGATCAAACTGGCATCAAGCATGCAGCTCAGGACTACTTTGGTCGCTTTTTAAAACTTGGTTACAAACAGGAAGGAAGTTACCTGTTTACCCTCTTAGAAAGTGCCAATACTTCGGATACACCTATCCAAGGTATTCGCTTTGATATCGATAGTAGTAGAGCTGGTGGGGAAAATCTAAACCCATTATTTGCCGTTCTGCCTCAATTTCAATTCCGAAATTTTTCAACGCTGCCTGCTGTCCTACCTTCTGATTACAATCAAGATAGTGAAGACCTGCCAGAGGAGTGGACTAGTGAAGGCCTACCGATGTGCGGCCTAGTCTACCGAGATAATGCCACCATCTTTTATGATGAAGGCAGTGGCAGTCAAAATCAGTATGATGTGCCTTGGTTAAGCCAGTTTGTAGATACTTTGAATACCAATGCTAATCCATTGGACAAGTCTTATTCGATATCCTATGCGGATGGTGCCGTAACAGGACTTACCAGTATTTTTTACCCCCAATATCTAGCTTTAATTTCCTGTCCTGAAACCTTGGTAGGTACCCGTAAAATGGGCGCACTAGATTTTCAAAACGCTCGCTTTGATGGGCTGCATGCTATCAGACTAGGTTCTCAGCAAAGCACCTGGTTGCCCATTTCCATTACGGACTTTTCTCCCACTGATGGAATTGCAACCCAAACCCTTCTAAAATTCCTTCCAATCACCCAAGCTATTATCGGGCGCATAAAACATTACCCATGAGAGTAGTAGGACTTAGAGTTGAACTGCAAGGTGATGACACCAATCTTAAGGCTTTAAATGGCTACCAGACAGCCCTTGAAAAAGTGGCTAAGCAAAGCACTCGCATTAGAGAGCTAACTAAAAAGATCAAAGAGCTGGAAAAGGCCTTGGATGGAGTGTCAAAGGGAGATCCTAACAAAAAACTTCCGGGAGGAGAACCGGCTAAAGAAAATATCAAGACCCTGGCCAGCCTTAGAGCAGAAATGAAGCAACTGGCTACGGAAGGTAAGACCTTTGATAATTTGGCGCAGGAGGCAGGAAAACTAAAGGCACAAGCCACACTGGTAAACCAGCAAATCAATAAGCAGCAACAAGCGTTTATTGCACTCACTAGTGCTGCGGGTTCTTATCGACAGATTAATGCACAGCTGGTCATACTCCGCAATAACTTCAAAGGACTCAGTAAGGCCGATCAAACCGGGAAGATTGGTAAGGAAATGCTATCCAATATTCAAAGACTGGATAGTGAGCTCAAGCAACTTGACAGCAAGATGGGCCAATACCAGCGCAATGTAGGAAACTACGTCTCGGCCTTCCGAGGCCTCAAAACCATTGCCTTCAACTTTGCTTCTCTAATTGGAGTGTCTCAAGGACTAGATGAAATCGTACGCCAAAACGCAAAGATATCTGATAGCTTGGCTGATGTAAGGAAAACGACTGGACTAGCTAAAGAAGATTTGCGAGCACTTCGAAATGAGTTGACAAAACTGGACACCCGAACTAGTTTGGAAGGACTATTAGGGATCGCAGAAGGAGCTGGGCGATTGGGATTAGGAGGCCTTGGAGTAGAAGGCTTAGAAGAATTTGTAGAAGCGGTGGATAAAGTCAATGTAGCACTCGGAGATACACTAGATGGAGGGCCAGAAAAGATTGCCACTGATTTAGCTAAGATCAGTAACACTTTTGATTTAGATCAAACTTTTGGTGTAGCTGGAGGAATTGAAAGAGTGGGCGCTGCCCTGAACCTACTAGGTGCAGAAACCAAGGCCAATGAAAACTTTATCTTACAAGCCACCAATCGATTACAAGGAATAGGCGCAACAGCAGGGCTTACTGCTCCTCAGATCCTGGGCCTTTCGGCAACCTTTGATGAACTAGCCTTAACCAATGAACTGGCAACAGGAGCTATATCTAGCTTCCTCTCAGAGCTAGCCGCCTCCCCTGAAAACTTTGTGGAGCTAGCCGCCAGTATTGGCGTATCTGAAGAAAAGTTCATGTCTTTAATTCAGAACAATCCTAATGAGGCTTTCATTGTGCTTTTGGAAGCTGCCCAGAGTTCAAAAGGAGGATTAGACGCGCTAGGAGAAACACTGGAAGCTTTAGGAGTTAAAGGAGTAAGACAGGGCCAAACCTTGACCGCTCTTTCAAACAATGTTGATCTGCTGAGGAAAAATCAAGCTCTAGCCAATACAGAGTTTGCTAAAACCCAGGAAGAGTTTCAACAGCAAAACAGCCTTTATGATGAATTCAAGGTCAAAAATGAGAACCTGGCAGCAAGTATTGAAAAGGCTAAAAATGTACTAATTGCTTTTATCACTCAGAGTGGAGTTCAAGACTTTTTGCAGGCCGTGATTGAAGGGCTTACCAGACTAATACTAAACCTGATTAGCCTTCCTAAGTTTATCAAGGATAATCGGGTAGCACTTGGTTTACTGGTACTGGCCGTAATAGCATTTAATGCTCAAGCGATCAAAGCACAGTTAAGTATATTGCGTTTAGCTGCCTCACATCTTAGCCTTCAAAATGCACAAAAAGCGGCTCGGGCTGCACAACTCGCCCTTAATGCTGCTTTTGCAGCTAACCCTATCGGTATCGTAGTAGGTATTCTTGCCCTTTTGGCAGCAGGACTTGCTACCCTCTATAAACGAAGCGAAACCTTTCGTACAGGTGTCCAAGGTTTATGGAAGGCTATGGTTCAACTGTATGAGCAGAACATATTAGTCAAGGCCATTTTCTTTGCTATAGTTGAACCTCTTAAGTTGCTCATTGGTGTTTTCAACGATGCGAAAGGTACAGCGGCCCGATTTAGGGATAATTTAAAGTTATTTGCGATCCAGATAAGTGAATTCCTTACTAGAATGGGGCTAGCCTTCGAGGCGTTTAAACTTACCGTTAAAAAGTCCCTAACTTTTGGAGTTGCCAATAGAAAAGGGATTGAAGACCAACTAAAAGCCATTGAAGATCAAATCAAAGCCAGTAAGGATCGAGTCGAAAAAGCCGGAATTGAAGTAAATAAGAAGCAACTAGAAAGAGAAAGACAGCGAGCTCAAGCAGCCATTGAGGCAGAAAAGAAGAAAGTAGCTGCTAACAAAAAGGCCAATGAGGAGACTGAAGAGCAAGATGAAGAAAGAATCAAAAAAGCAATTGAAGCTCAGAAGCGTCGATCTGCTGCTGCTCGCAAACGAAGACTACAACAACTGGAACAGGAAACTAAAGATAGACTCGTTGCTGCCGAAAAAATAGCAGCCCTGGAAGATGAGCTCATCCAAAATCAATTTGATAGAAGAGCGGCACAAGCTGAGCGCTCAGCCAACAAAGAAATTGCAGGTCTTGTAGGTGATCCAGATCAGATTGATAAGCAAACCACTTTGATCCTTGAAAAACTGAAAGGACAATTAGACGCTATCAACAAGGAAAGAGAAGTCGCTCAACAAAAAGCACTCCAACAAATCAAGTCTTTTAATCAGCAGATTGTTGATTTACAAACTGCCTTTGGAGTTAATGAAGCGCAAGCCGAAGTTGATGGCATAAGACGCCTCTTTACTTTTGAAGAGGGGCAAATTCAGGCCAGCTTCAAAAAGGCTCGCACGGAATTATCCCGGCAACTTTCAGAGAATCTTATTACTATCACAGATTACGAGCGTAACCTCACCAGATTAAACCGAGAAGTACAGCAGCAACGCCTGGAGCTTCGCCGCAAAAGTGGAGCAAATGAACTAGATCTTCAGATCACACTCTTTGAAAAACAAGAAGAGCAGTTGAGGCTATCTCTGGAAAGAGAAAGAGCTATTATAGCAGAAGATAGAAAGAATCGGAACCGAGAGCTTAATACTCAATTTGAGCAAGGCAGTATCACAGAAGAGGAATTCAATACAGGTATCAACAGCAGCGAACTATTAGCTCAAGAACAGCAACTCCAAGCAGAAAGAGAATTTGAGTTGAAACGCCAACAGCAAGCTCAGGAACTGGCTCTGCAAGCCTTAGATTTCAATACGGAAATAGCAGATCGAGAAGCCAAGTTAGTAGAAGAGAAAAATAAGCGCATTATAGCTTCTGAAAAAGCTAAACGGGACATTGCTATTTCTTTCACTGAAGATCTGTCCAGTAAAGTAACAGAGCTAGTCACAGGCCAAATTGAGGACTTCAAAGAGTTTCAAAAGGCTATTCTGTTACTAGCTCTTGATGCCCTGGAGAAAACTATTCTTCTATATACCGTTCAAGCCACTGGCCGAGAGATTGCCACCAAAGGCTTTTTAGGCATTGGTACCGGAGCGGTCCTCACTGGAATTATTAAAGCTGCTTTCGCTGGGGTTAAAAACATCATCTCCAAATTTGAAGAAGGAGGTGATATTGGAACCACACCTATCTTTGCAGGCAATCACGTACCTACATCCGGAGGCCTGGTCCGAACAGGCAAGTTGCACCCCCAAGGGGGAATTAAAGGCGTAGCTGCTGGCCTGCCAGTTGAAATTGAACGCAATGAATATGTGCTACGAAATGGGCCGCTTACCCACATCATCAATCGACGGTCAACCAAAGCCATGCTACCTCTACTCAATACCCTACAAAGAAGCTTCCCACATAACCGATTTTCCGCTAAACGTGCAGCCGTTGCTCATCAAGTAAATGCCTTGCCATTTCAAGATGGAGGGCTACTACCCAACACCTTTAGGACCCCTCCTTTGCCAGCTCCAGTCAGTCCAAGGAATATCTTGCAAACGGCTGCCAATAGTAGTAATTTGTCAACAGCAGCGGATTTAACAGCTTTCAGTCAAATGCTATTAGACCTCATCCAGGCTACCAATGCAAGGATTGATAGAATTCAGGTCATCAATAAACCAGAAGAAACCGTCAGAGCAGGAAATATTAAGATTCAAATTGAAAATCGTATCAACCAATGATTGTAAGTCTAGCTGAAATGATCATCCGTGGACAAGCCGCCAACCGAGAGGAATTGGAAGAGCTGTACCGACAGTATGTTTGTCCAGATATTTGTAGTACTGGCCTTTCACTAATGAGGGAAAGTGAACTGAAGAGATATGTAGCCATTAGTATCTATCACGTCAATCGAAGTGAATATTCCCACAATCGTAGACTCATCGATTTGATTACTCGAAGTATTGGAGTGAGTGAGACGAGCGTTTATGATTGGTTGGCTAGGCAGAGAATGAGTTTGCGGTCGGCTTGACCTCGGAAAGTCAAACTCGCTCTTCGTCCTTATATATGACAAGCCCGGAAAGTCATGCTTGTAAATCCCGTCATGTCTACCATATATTATGGTATTAATTCATCAAATTTATGAGTCATGAAAAAAGAAAAGCTTGTAATCGAAGATTTAAGAGACTTCACACCCGAATTAACAATTACTGAGCAGAAGAAAATTAAAGGTGGACTCATAGGAGCCACGGACATTGATTCAAGTTACCGCTAACTGATTAAGTTCGATGTTAATTAAATTCATTTATCATGAGAAAGAATGAAATTATTATCGATGATCTGAAGGAGACATCCATCGCACTTTCCACCACTGAACAAATTATAATTAAGGGTGGAATAGGTGTAGAAGAAATTGTTGGTGGTATTATTGGCACCGATGAAATCCTTGAAGGATAGTCCTTTTCAAAAACCATGGGAGTTGATGGAGTAATATCCATTGGCTTTCTTATCTATTATTCAAGGATCTATAAAGCAGCACTACTCGTTACCGCTCCTTTGGGCAACAAATCAAAATAAACCCGCATGGCAATAGCATCTGCTAGATCTGGAGAGCGACCAATCTCTTCCTTGATCAATGCCTTCTTTGTGATACTCAGCTTACTTGTAGTGGTAATCACTTTCTTAACCGCATATAGCTCCTCAATAATCCGCTCGATTAGATGCTCACTAGCTATATCAATAAAGATACTGTAGTCTTTAACCAACCTGGACAGTAAATAAAAGCATTGCGATTTCAGGGAATCATAATTCTGTACTTGCTGATCAACCTCCATGGGCCTGGCTCCATTTCTAAAAGCGTGAGTGCCTCTAAGAAAGGAAGGCAAGTAGCCTCCAACGCCATCCGCATCCACTACGATATGACTATTGGGAACACCATGCATTCTAGCTTTCTCCTTGATGTGATCTAACACTTGCTTACCTGTGGTAGTAGGATACTCATAAATGGCTACGATCCGGTAGCCCTCCCAAATGATGACAATAAACTTATCGCTGCCTTCCAGTGCAATATCTGCAGTGATATATTTCTTGCCCTTGCCAACAAAGGAATTGCTGAATACATCAATTAGAAAAGTATACGGGAACAAGCGATCCGCATCATCTCTTAGGGTAATCCAACGGCCAAGCAGGAGCTGCTCCATGAGTTCTTGATCTTGAGCTAGCAAATTGCCCTTGTAACTGGGATCAAAGCTAGTCAAGATCTTATTATCAGCCAGTAGACCCGGAATAAAAGTAAAGGACTTGATATCATCAAAAGAATAGCCACTGGCTACATCTGATGGTAGCTTTTCCAATACTTCTTCTTTGGTATTCCCCCAAACAAACTGCCCTTTATAACGAGTAAAATAGCGAAGCTTACCCACTCGATCAACTCTAGGAAAAGCAGCCAGTTTACTATTGGGCCAATCATCAGGATACAGATACCAACTCACCATATCTTTTACCCAGCCTTGTCCTTGTGGGTTAGTGGTACATCTACAATAAGGCTTAATACCTGATGGAGATCGATTTCTAGAAAGGAGATAGAAGAACTGGCTAATGGTAAACTGTGTAAGCTCGTCAAAACCCAAATAGCCAATCTGAGAGCCTTGCCAGTTGAGTTTATCCTTCTCATGCTGTAGGTGAGAAAAATTCAAACGACTTCCCGATGGCCACTCGATAAACATTTTACTGGAGTTAATGTCAACTGGAATAGGTTGAACCCCATCACAAACTTGTCTTCCCATCGCCGTAAATAAACCTAGTGCAGTATCCCAGAGACCTCCAGCTGCATTAATCATCGCATAAGTTCGTCTGAAGATCACACCATTCCAGTTCTTTATGTGAGAATGCCGGGGATATTCCATCAAGAGGGCATAAGACTTACCAGCACCAGCTGCACCGCCACCTAGTACAATATCCGCAGGACTAGATAAGAAGCTGCTTTGAAATCCTGCTTGCGGTTGTATTTTGTTATGCTCTGCCATTAGCAGGTAAAATGATCACGTTAAAACCTTCTCCTTTCACTTCATGCTTTTGAGGAGCATCAAGGCCAAGTAGTTTACATCTTCTTTCTATGCATTTTTGAATGCCGTCTAGAAACCTGGGATCACCTACACCGCCATGTTCGTTAGTTACTTCTTCATATTCAGTTTCTATAATACCAACTTCCTGGCTTTCTCTAGTGCCCTTGCTCTTAGTTCTTTTCAAGGTTCGAATTTCCTTACTTTTCATCCAGGCCTGCCAGTACTCTGCTTCAACTGCGTCGATCTTGGCTAGTTCTTCGGCAATCTTTTCGTCGTAGTCCTGTGCTCGGGAAGTTAGCCACTCCTGTCGGATTATGGCTAAATCCTTACTGATCTGGGCTTGAGTTACATCAAAGATATTGGCAATTTCCGACTGGTAAAGGCCCTGCAAGTATAGCTTGGCAACCTCAGTTCTTCTATGATTTACAGCAATTCTAGATTGATCTTTCTTGCGTCCCAGTTTCGATTTTTCCATGTCGATATAACTTTCTATGTATAATTTTAGCAAGAGCCATTCTTCTCAACAGGACCGTAACTCAGATAAACACGCATGTCATTAGTCCGTCGCAGTAATTTGTGTTTTTCAGAAGAATACCAGGAGAAGCCAAAGCAGTCCTCCCATTCTGCTGCTCCAGATTGTAATGTAAAGCCATTTTCTTGTAATCTTTTCCAAAGGGCTAACCCTCTAGTCTTATTCAATCGATTGTCAAAAAGAAAAGCTTCATCAGAATTGCATGAATAATCCATTCTGAACTTGCCACTTTCAGTGGTAGGCAGCTGGAGATCAAAATTCCTTGATAGTTTCTGTCTTCCATAGGCTAGCATAAACCATCTCCAGTGTTGGTTTCTCCAAATCTCAGGATTGGCTGCTGGGATATCAACTGGGAATCTAAAATGATCTGTTTTTTTCCAATCGATTGATTGTCGCTTATTGGCTGCTAGCCTAGTGAAAATGTCAAGAGCGTGCTCAACGGTATCTGCCTGTGAAGACACAGATAAGTTTCTCGATAGTACATTCATTTTGTTCAGGAATTATTGAAACAAAATAAGACTTATCTAGATACTTTGCAATTAATAGAGATTGACATACTATTTGTTGAATTTACCTAAAAACTGATCCAATATATTTGGAGCTTGAGAGGTTTCATAGTACTTTTTGTGCATAAAAATGTAAATACCCAGCCCATTGGGTGCAAGGATGAGATGAAAAAAGAACTATCACAAATTAAAATGTTAATCACCGAAAACAATATTGGTGATGCATTGATTGCAATTAGGCAACTGATTTCAAATCCACTTGAGAGAGAATTGATTTTGTTAGAAAGTCGCTACCAAAAGTATATAAGGGAGGAAATACTAGGAATAGCCAAAAAAAAAGAATACCTGAAAATAAACCTGGCAGTCCTTGATTTACTAGATGAAATAGAGAGGCTTGATTTATTGTCAAAAGAGGAAAACCTTACCCGAAGGAAGATAGTTCGGAAAACTGAGAGAAATGACTTGATTGGAATTTTGATTAAGAAAATAGGAGAATCAATAAAAATTGATCAACCTAAAGATAGAGAAGTCATCTCTGATAATGTTATTGAAATGGAAGGCCGAATTGAAGTTGACTTACCAGCAGATAAAGAATTATGGATCTTTCAAAAGTGTAATGGGATATATTATCATACAGATAGATCAATAGAAATAGACTATAGTACAAATAGATGGATACAAGAAAACTTAAATTTTGGAGTAGATGGAAAGTGGGAACTAATAATCTGTTTGGTCGAAGAAAGTGGTGTTTTAACATTACAGCAGAAAATTCAAAAAAACAACTGGATGGGTTTTAAAAAATTACCAAATGGGGTTAGAAAAGTAAAATCGGTATTCATTGAGAAAAAATGAAATACTGTACCCAACAAATTGTATGCGATCATGCTGTCATTTCATGAAATAAGAGACTTATGGAAAACAGGGTTGAATTAGATGAAACACGGATGTAAGTGGTTGATAGATAAAATACTACGCTGTCAACACCTGCTCCAGCAACAACCTATCATTAATTATATCCTCATCCGTTTTTCCACCCGAAGCAAAAGAAAACCTCGCCGTCAGGCGAGGTTTTTTTATTTCTCCAAACTTGAGCGAAAGCCCTTTCCACAAAAGGGAGGGAAGCAAAAAGCTAAATGTAGTGAGGACTTTCTGAACTTTTATGGCCTAGTTGCTATATTAAGGTCCGACCGATTGGTGCATTTTCTGTATTCATCAGCCGCATATCCCAGTTCCTTAATGGAATTTTTTTGATCCACAACAGGATAATTGAAGTAGAAAGTAGCTGTATAAAAAAAACAAATTTATTGCTTTACAACCTGTTTAAGTGTTATTCCTGTATCTGTTATTATACGAATGAAATATACATCACTAGGAAGATTGGACAAATTGATAGAAGCAGCAAATATTGCGTTAGATTCAACAACCTGAATTTTATTGCTAAAGAGTTTATCATAGAGCTCTACTGTAAAACTTTTCGGTTCTTCCGATTCAACATTTACATAATCTAATGTTGGATTGGGATAGATCAAGAATTCGCCCTCGCAAGCTCCCTGAGGTACGAAGGAGACCGTCCTTGTAAAAGATCCGCAAGAGCCATTTCCGGTAACTTCAAAAGAGACTCCTGTGGTACCCAGTACAAAGTCAATTACCCTACCATCACCCGTTAAATCTATAAAAGATGTAGTGCCTGAAACTAGATTCCAATCCCAAGAATCTACGCCTCCTTCCTCCAATGTAACGGTGTATATCCCGGAAGGAGCAAAGTTGACGGTATTAACATTCCCATCGAAGCACTTGGAGGCAAAAGTACCTTTGAGGTAGCCATTTAGGGCAATTTCTTGTCTCAACTTAATAGGAATAGAATGACAAGTGTTTGGATTAGAGACATCAGCTTCAACCCATGCCGGTTCACGTAATCCAGGATTAATTGCTTGAACTATGATTTCGTGATCGCTTGGAAAGGAAACTATTTCCAGATTACTGGAAACATTCCAAACATAGGAATCAAGGTTTTCTTGATCAATCGTAATTAGGATATTTTCATCACTGCAAATTACATTTGGACCTTCTATACTTGGAGTATATTTTTGCCATACCTTTACCCAATCCACCTGCATTTCCGCTTCAGAAAAATTATTACTCAATTTATTAAAATGATAGCCTGTACTTATTATTAGATTTAATCCAAAAATATCTAGCCCATTATGCCAGGTAGGGTGTTCAAAAACTTCAACGTCTAAATTTCTGGGTATATCGCTACAAGTCAATGGTTGGCATGAACCAGTCGATTGTTGATCCAGTAGAAAATTTAGAGCATCCCGAATATTATCGAAAATTCCATCTTCAACCAATAATATGGCATCTACTATATCTATTTCTGCTATTTCCCCAACAGAATAGTACCGATATATTGTTCGAGTTACTTCTCCATCAACACTCCATTCTATTTTGTAAGGTGTCCATTCAAAAGTATACACATGAAAACCATTAGAGAGATCTCCCAAATTTTCTTCCTCATTATCTATGAATGATCCTGCAGCAGGCAAACAATCTGCATCAACATAACCACCTAGATTCCCATTGCATACGTCATCTGAATCTCCTGTAAAAGAACAGCAGCGTAGGTGCCAATTCACCACAGAAGCAGTCAAGTTTTGATGAGGCTTATCAAAAAATTCAAATACATCAAATTCTATCGGCCATCCAATAAACCAAAATGATGAATTAGTACCAACAACATCAGGAATTTTAGCTCTGATGCTAAATTTACCATATCGCCAACAACCGGATTCAGATAAAGGTATTACATCAGTGATAACAGAAGAAGAATGAGCAAAGGACAGCGTTTCCTGGTTTCCTTCCGAATCTGTATAGGTATGCTGAAGTTCGGGGTCCTCGGATGCTAATTTTAAATGACATTTACCATTCTGAACAACTACATTCTCTGGTAAATTAAGGGCTCCTCCGAAAGTTCTATCCACAGGAGGAACATCCTTATAGAATGTTTGCCAAATATCTGTATTCAGGGTGTTCCCTTCGAACTCATCAACTAAAACTAACTTATACTGATTATCACTTTTGCATTCGTCTTCAAGATGTATAGTTTTTCTTTCATATCGGAATCTACTTGAAGGGTTTCCGGGGCAAGGATAGTCTGATTGAGCTATAACAAAAGGCAAAACAGTAAGTGTACAGCATATAGAGATAATAAGTCGTAACATAGTTAGATGAGATTTCATAGATCATTTATTTATCAAAAGGATACATTCCAATCTATAGCTATTGGTTTTCACCAGAGTGAGGTCTGATTCCTGGGAAATCTTAGAAGAAAATCAGGCTCTTTTCTAAGTGAGCCGTTAAAGTGGTAAAAGGTAACCTGTACTAATCAGAAATGATCATGTACTGAAAATCGAAGCCGTGTTTTTTTGATCTAACATTATCTTTAAAGTAGCAATCAGCAACTTATGAAGAGGAGATACTAGAGTTGGAAATCTAAGAATATTTGTACTGAGTCAAACTTGATCGGTCAGTGAAGAAATATCTGATAGTACTGCTATTGTAAGACCTCATCTAGCTTTATTTTGATCGGCAAGATATGAACCCATCAAGGTTGTATTAAATAGACTCGACACATTGGCAATACCAGCTGCCCAAGCCTAAGCCTACCTCCAAACATGATTGAGTTTTTACAAGGTGTAAGACGAGATCTCATACTGCTTGACTTAATTTGATGATGGCATCCTGACTAATTCAGGTTATTATTAAACTAAAAGGTGAATCGCAACTATGATGGCCTCGGATATTTAGGTAGTTCCTTTTTCAAAATGGGCTTCAGCGCTTGTGTCTACTGTCGATGCATACTTATACTTGGTAAGGGATAATTACTTTTTGTGAGTAAATATTCTTTTCAAATGCACCGTTGTAAAATATTTCATATTACCTAGGATCAAAAAGATGTCGGTAGTTTATAATTTTCAATGGAAAGGTCGCGCGCTAGATTTGTTCCGTTGAAACCACCTACAATACTTCTTTTTCTGCTCATCTATCAGATTTAACCCCTTCGGCACGGCATATGAGAGTTCTATTCCTTCACAGCTAATCTTGACAATATTCCCTATCATATTAGCCTGTGAGAGACTAATTTTAACTTGGATTCGATTTTCACCTGAGCCCATCCCGTCCTTTGGTTCTTTCAAAATCGCTTTTAATGAGATCATTCAACCCCTACCAATAGCAACCCCAAATTGCCAGCCATTTTATAACATTAGCAGCCCCTTTTCAGTAATTATGTAAGCTCACCTCAACCCATCCTCCTCTTCCCTCGTTTTATTGACCTAAGCCATTGCATTCGTTAAGCAGAATATATCTCACTTCAATTGTATCGAATCATGAAGAATACCTCTACACCAATCCCCGAAAAACTAGTCCTAGCCTTTTTCAACCGAGTCTGGCGTGCCCCGCATGAACTAGACGCCATTGATGAGTTGATGACAGAAGATTACGTCATCACCACGGCAGGAAAGGAGGTGCGGGGAAGAGCCGCATTTAAACATTGGGTTGGCGAATTCCAAAAGCAATTGCTTGATGCGAAAACGGAAAATGTAGAGCTGTTCTTCAATGAAGCACAGAATAAAGTTGTCTCACGGTGGATTTGTTCCGGAAAAAATCAGGGGCTTTTTGGATTGGAAGCAGATGGACGCGATATTTCCTTTACCGGTATCGCCATTTGGACGGTGAAAGATGGACGGCTATCGGAATGCTGGGTGGAGCGGAGTGCCTACGAACTGTATCAAAATTTGATTTCTGATAATGAGGGAAGTGATTTTGTTTAGGAGCTATCTCAAGAAAATTTTTGATGGCGAAAAAGAGATATTTTGAAATCAGATGAGGCGCAGAAGCGGAGCACAGCCTTAGCTTCGCAACACTTTTTGCAACGAAATCTGGCTTCAGAAGGGCCTTTTGCAACTCAAAGTATGTTTTTGAGGTGACTTCTAATTATATTAGTTATCGGAAAATAGATCAATAAGGCCAGCTGTAGTCAAATCAATAACTATGAAGAAACAACTGACTGTACTTCTGCTACTCGCTCTTCCCCTTGTCAGTTGCCAAGGGCCCGCTTCTCCTGAACAGATAGAGGTTTGGAAAGCGGAAATTGTCGCTACGGAAAAAGCCTTTAATGATATGGCGCAGGAGGAGGGATTGATCAAGGCTTTTGAATTCTATGCAGCAGAGGATGGCGTGATTCGGCGGAGCAAAAGGATTATACAAGGAAAGAAAGCTATTCGCCAATGGTATGAAAAAGATGTCAGGCCCAACGAGACTTTGACTTGGACACCAACCTTTGTAGATGTTAGCCAATCAGGAGACCTAGCTTACACCTATGGTGATTTTGTTTTTACTTACCCAGACACCTCTGGGAATTTGAAGGAGAATAAAGGCATTTTTCATACCGTGTGGAAGCGGCAAGCCAATGGAGAGTGGCGCTTTGTGTGGGATTAGTATGGAAGAAAAATAGGTGATTCGATCGAGTGTGTTGAAAGATGTAAACCTTGCTCAAAAGCTTAAAAAGCAATCACTTATTTTCCTGTTCTCTGGAAAATGGACTAGCTTTAAGAAGAGTGGTAGCTTCTTGCTCTTCAAGGGCGTGAAATTGGAATAAGGCTTACTCCTTGATCAATATTGAACCAGTAAAAATCATCATACCTGTGAAGAAGAAGCCAAATATCAAACAAGCTGTACCTTTTTTTTGTGTACTTGATCTGGAGCGATCTATTGATTACTATGTGGATGGACTGGGCTTTGTGATCAAGGATCAATGGGTAGACGAAGGGATTAGAAGATGGTGTTGGCTACAAAATGGTGGAGCGGCCTTGATGCTACAGGTATTTTGGAAGGAAGGCCCACATGCCAATCTGCCTACGACTGAGCTAGGTGTAGGAGTCAATATCTGTTTCGTTTGCGAAGATGCCTTGGCTTTTCACCAAGAAGTGACGGCCAAAGGGATAAGAGCCTCCGAGCCTTTTGTTGGAAATCAGATGTGGGTGACAAATCTGGTAGACCCCGATGGGTATCGCCTGGAGTTTCAAAGTTATACCGAGGTGCCGGAAGGGACGATTTATTCACATTGGAAGAAAACTTAATTCTCGAGGGTATTCGATTTTATCACCAAAAATGCTTCAGGTGGAACCAAATGCTTCAATTAAGGAATTGCTTACTAAGGCATGGGAGGAACGTAGAGCATCCAATTATGACAGAGTGCGTGCATTATTGCACCAGGCAGAAGAGATGTGTCGGGCTGATGATTTTGCTTCCTTTGGGCGTATCAATCATGTGTATATGCAGATTGAGTCGGATCATGATCGAAATCAAGCGGCATTGGAATTCAGTAAGCAATCCGTAGCCTATTACGAGAAAGCCCAACTGTCAAATAAACTGGCACATGCAACTCGGCACTTGGCCGATCTTTACCAGGCTCTGAACCAATGGGATGTATCGGAAGATCATTACCGAAAAGCCCTGGCGATTTATCGCCTCGATCCCGATACAAGACAAGGAGATTTGGCTAATGCCTTGCGAGGTTTTGGAACTCTGCTGGAACAACTTGGGAGGAAAACGGAAGCGATCAGCGTTTGGCGAGAAACGCAAGCATTGTATCAGACATGTGGCCTCACAGCGGGTGTGGAGGAAGCAAAGCAACACCTAGAGGGGTTGCTCGCCGTAGACTAAGTATCTTTCCATCCAACACGACAGTGAATTTGACAAATACTATTCATAGGTGAAGATATGTGTTTCTTTTCCTGCCTGACTTCTCTTTTTTGCATATGATTGAAGCTTAGACGGATTTGAGTATTTGCACCTAAGAAAGACCTGAGTACATTTCGACAGAGCAAGTAATTCTAATCAAGTTGGAAGAGGAGGCAATAGTTATCGTTTGCTTGCGCTTCGATTTGTTGCCCTATAATCTTAAAACTTAAGATTAGGCTATTTCATTAGAATTTTACATTTATTTACTCAAAATGCTTAAACTTGAACTATTGATAAAATCAAATGACCTACTAAGTTATGGGGAAAAGAGGTGTTGTTCTGTTAATCGGCAGTATCATTGTTGTTATACTGACAGTATTATGGTGGACCAATGTTGTTAGTGAACCTTTTGCTGCCTTAGGAGGGGCTGCATTAACATTTCTGGGGTACCTTTATGCAGAAAATGACAATGCAACAGCTAGCAATAAAGATAAATTTGTTGTCAAGCAGAAGCATTCTGGTTTTGGGGATAATGTTGGTGGGGATAAGTTCACATAGCACTAAAAGGCACATACAACAAGACACTTGTGAAGAAAAGCACTCAGAAACATAAGGGAGTTGGGGATAATGTTCTTGGAAATAAGATTGTTAACAACTATGATTTTAGGATTATTGGAGGTATAGCCGTTCTGGTAATTTTTATGATTTTAGTTGCCATCTTGGTTTTGATGCCACGTTCTCAACCGATAAGCGAAACTTCGACAATACTTTTGACCGAAGCCGAGAAAGGTCCAACTTTTGAAGAAAATACAAATGAACTTCTTCAAATATTGATTTTGCCCTTCAACAGCTTTAGAGATTGTAATACTTATACATCAAATTATGAATACTCCTTTTATCACCGTCTTTCGAATCTAGCCGAAAAGTACGAAATCCCCATCCAGACCCGAATTTTTAATTGCGAGAAAAACTTTGATGATAGAAAGATATATGATGAGATAACCGAAGAATACCCAGGTTATAATGCTCCACCAGAACTTTTATATCATAATGCGGCAGTTGTTAACAATGCTGATCTTGTGGTATATGGAATCTATGAAGAAAACTGTAATGACAGTCTCTTCGTGAATGTAAATGGAGTTGTAAGTTTGCCAATGGAATTACTTGAGTTGCTTTCATTCGAAACAAAAGAAAAAGAGGAAATCGACTCATGTATAGCTCAAGAAATATTCTTGAAATTCTATCCAAATGCTCTTCAAACTTCATTTGGTGACTATACTAAAACCTTGAAAGCCAAAGATAAAGTAGGATACAGTAAATTTAAGAAATTATCGGATATCGGAGATCTGGAAAATAGCCTAGAAATTGATCGTGTCATTTTAAATGCTTTTGCCCGATTCGAGTTGCAGAATGGAAGGATTCAACAGTGCCTCAGCATATATCGATCAATAATTGACGATCTTGTCAGCGGAGTTCCAGAAATAATGATATATGCTGCTAGAGTTGGAGAAGCAATATCTCGTACAATTGACCAGTTGAGAGAGGACAAGGACTATCAAGCGACTATAGACCTAATTGGTCATTTTAGAACAAATTATGAGGGATATTATATAGAATCATCGCTGGTGAGTTCACTGAATGCCACGATGTCCTTTTGTTATTATCAATTGAAGGATTATGAAGGACTAAATAAAGAAATCCAGTACCAAAAATCTGTATCTCAGAAATCTGCCTTTCATTTGGTTTCTTGCCTTTACTCTTCGATTTATACCTTGAGTCGGATAGATCCCCTAGAGTATCCCGACGTTTTTGTTAATACAGCTAGAGCTTTGCAGGAGGTATTGGGCATGGAGAAACCCCATCACAATTTGCTGTCTTTTGCAATTCGTCATTTTGCTAAGAGCGAAATATCAAAAGTTAACTCGGAGCTACTTGTGTCTGATTGTCTATATAATGTTGAGTGTCTGTTGAATTCATATTATAGTGGTTCACTAGAGTCAATGTTTAATCTTCAACAGTTTTTTGATTATTCTCAGAGAATACAGGGGGTTAGGCATATTTGTGAGGAGGATTATACTGAGGCCTACAAACACTTTGAAAGTATTGAAGATTTGAAAGTGAACGATTATTTGTATATGGCACAAAGTAGCTATAAGCTTGGTGATCTTGCTGATGCCATCAGCAAGCTTAAAATGGTACAACGACAAAGTGAAAAAGAAACAGACCAAACTCTGTACTGGCAGGCTACAATGACGATTATGGAACTTCAAAAAGTTGACCACAATGCTGGGATTATGGAAATAGTTGAACCATTATTTAATGTCTTGTGCGACTGATTTATTGATAGACCTGTGTTTCCTTGATTTTACATTTTGACTTCTAGGAAGATTAGAATCCAATCTATACAATAAAGTTATTTTGCGTTATGTTTCAATACACCCAGATCGTACTAAAGCAACTGGAAGAAGTCATTTCCTCCCAAACTGCTCCCTTGACTCAGGCGGCCCAATGGATGGCTGATTGTATTATCAAAGATCAGATCATCCACACCTTTGGCACGGGGCATTCTCATATGATTGGTTTAGAGCTTTTTACTCGGGCGGGCGGCTTAGCAAATGTAAATGCAATGCTGGATTCTACTGTACTTTCTGTCGAAGGGGCTAGGAGAGGAGCAGCCGTGGAGCGAGTACCGGGCTTAGCGCAGGTGGTTTGGGATACCTATGATATCGCACCTACGGATTTGATGATTGTCATTTCAAATTCAGGGCGGAATGCCATGCCGATCGAAATGGCTATGTTGGCGAAGACGCATGGTATGAAGACCATCGGTATCACTTCCTTGACGCAATCCAAAGCTTACCCTTCTCGACACCCCAGCGGGAAAAAACTCTATGAAATTGTCGATTTGGTTGTTGATAATGGGGTGCCTTCTGGAGATGTGACGATGAATATTCAAGGCTACCGGACTGGACCCATTTCTACTGTTTCGGGTGTTGTCATTATGAATACGATGATGACAGAGGCTTGCCAACTGGCAGCGGCGACAGGAACAAAATTACCTCTCTATCACAGCCAAAACATTGACGGATATAGCAATGAGGACTTGTATCAGAAGTACGAGGAAAGAGTTAAACATTTGTAGGCATAGCCGGGAACTTATTCTTGAAATTCCCAGTTTACTTAAGCGCTCCAGACTAATAATTGAACTCAATAAAATATGACATTTTCAGCGCAATTGGCCGATGATATCCGACGGCTTCATTTTGGAAAGAGTTGGGTAGCCACAGACTTGAAAACTCAGCTTGCCGATGTCAGTTGGGAAGAGGCTCAAACGAAGGTTCATTCCCTCAACAGCATCTTAGCACTCACCTATCACATACACTATTATTTTGCTGGCGTGCTAGAGGTCTTAAGAGGAGGAGATTTGACCATTCGGGATAAATTTAGCTATGATCACCCGCCCATCCATTCTCAAGAAGATTGGGAAACGTTACAGGCCCTAGTCTGGGAAGTGGCAGAGACTTTTGCTAAAGAAGTGGAGCTATTAGGAGAGGATAAACTCAAGTCGCTCATGGCAGAGGAGAAATATGGGACATGGTTTCGCAACGTCTTGGTAATTCTTGAGCATGCACAGTATCACTTAGGGCAAATTGTGCTGTTAAAGAAAATCATTAAGGGCGGGAATTAATAATGTATCTCAATCCTTTAATCGCATAGAGCAAACTTGGCAATATTTATTATCTTGGTCTAGCTAGCAATAACTCTAAGAGCTGGAGTTATGCGTGAGATTACCCATACCCAAAAGGCTCTATACTAATTCAGATATGAGATATCCTTCCTAATGCAAGAACAACTTGAAGCCATAAAGTCAAGCATTAAAGATGGGCAGCTGCCAAAGGCTTTAAAGGAGTTGGCAAAGTTGCCTTCCCAAGTGATAAGACCTTACAAAGAGGATATCTTAAACCTCCAAGGAAGACTTAAAAGTGCATATAAGCAAAACCAATCGCGGATTGTTACCTCTGAAGAACACAATGTAGAAGTAAACAAGATTAGAGAGAAATGTACCAGTTTAGTTTTTGAAATAGAGTCCCGGTACCACAAAAAAAAAGATGTTCAAAAAGAAGGGAATTGGAACATATGGATGATAGGTGCTGCTGTTTTATGCCTTGCTGCTTGGGGGCTCTATCAAAATTGGCCTCAAAAGGGTAGCTCTATAGGAATACCTTCAAACTATATTATACAAGCAAATCCAGCCCTGGATTCCATTTTTGACATTCTTATTTATCCCTTTTCGAAGATTGTTGATAACGGAGAAAATCAAGCAATTGGTGATATCCATAAACTACTGGCCCTTAAATTGAAGCAGGAGGATAATATCAACATTGAATTAGTGGACACTATTGATCATAATATGACTCCTAAGCTTGCTCAGAAAATTGGCAAAGAAAAAAAAATGAACCTAGTTCTTTGGGGGCAAAAATCTTACCTCCAAGGAAACCCTGATTCAATTCTATTAAATATTGAATACGAGACTATCGGCAGGCGAGCTTTTGAAAATAAGATGGAAAACTTGTACGGTGGAGCAACAGATTTTAAATCTTACAATAGCAAGGACATCCACACTACAGGTTTGTTGGCTTTACCTGTGAAAGATGTATTGAAGTGGATCTTAGCTAATAAGGCATTTGCCGCTCAAGAGTGGAACCTTGCTGCTAGGTCTTTTGAGAACATTCTGCATGAATCCTGGTACCCATTTTCTGAAGAAGAGCGAGTATTCCTTTTACTCCAGGCCGCAATGGCCTATGCGCAGGATCAACAATTTGCCAAATCCATGGCAATTCATCGCTTGGCTTTGGAGCTAAAACCCAATAATTCACGTGCCTATTTGCAGTTGGGGTTGGTCTACAGGTTTAAGCAGAATTTGGATTCAGCCCTATTCTACCTTTCAGAAGCTATCAGGTGGGAGCCAAACTTTTATGTTAGTTACAATAATCGAGCAGGTATTTACAAAGAAAGAAAACTATATCAGGAAGCTATTCAAGATTACTCGAAGGCAATAGAATTAGATTCTACTTTTTTCTTTGGATATGGAAACCGGGCCTCTGTATATGAAAGAGATGGTAACCCAGAACAGGCACTTCTGGACTACGATCAGGCGATCGGAATAGCTAAAAAGTCCACAGAACATAATTACGCTCGCACCTTATTTCATTCTAATAAGGCCTCGATTTACTTGAATATGGCGCAAAAAATTAAGATTGAACCAAGAGAGGTGCAGGGCAGTTCTCAATATGGAGTAACTGGTGTTGGTGTGTATTTACAGAAAGCTCGGAAAGAATTAGATGCTGCTGAAGGTATCGGAGGAAATGAAGTAAGTAGCCTTGTTGCTGGGTTGCATGCTCTACGATCGAAAGATTATTCCGCCGCCTTGGCTTATTTTGCAGTGACAGAAAAAATATATCAGTTGAAAAGTATGAAGCCTCCTAATTTGGCTCAAGCTTATCATGGAAGGGCTCAGATATATTTTCTCGCAAAAGAATATGAACAAGCTATTAGTGCTTCTGATCAGGCGATTGATATATTGCCAGAGAACCCACATTTCTACCAGCTGCGTTCAGATTCATATATGAAAATTGGTGATACAAAGAAGGCACAGGAGGACAAAAAGAAATTCTATCAATTTATTGGTAATCAAGCAGGCAACTAGCTAGGACAGCTGTCACCCCTCAAAGATAAAGTTAAGGAGCACATATTAAACAGGCCTTAAATTCAAGTTAAACTACACCTGTCTGTTGATTCCTTTGGCATAAAAGCTTATATTTTATGAGTACAGCTTTCGTCGCCTTGTGCATCTAAAAACTATAAAGCTTATGAAAACAGGAATACTATTGACTTCCGTCTGCCTTCTATTCTCCTTTACACTCCCTTCCTCCAACGACCCGCCTTCGGAAAGCAAGCAGCAAACCTTCAGCGAATTAGATCTTCAGATCGCGTATGAACTAGAAGAATTACGACTAGATATCATTCGTCAGGAGACTTCCTCTTCGGATGCTGATGGTAATACTACTTCGGAAAAGGTCGATTATCACCCGCTTGGGTTTGACTTAGGGAATGGCCTATTTTATGATTTAAACGACAATCTATCGCTCCGCGTGAAGCACTTATTTGCGCTGGATGGTGAAGATAATTTTGCTATAAAGCGAATCCAGAGAGTTGAACAAAATAAAGGGATTCAAGTCAGCAATATCTCTGCAGACGCTATCTGTCGGGAATGGCGCGGCCTCCTAGGGAATGACCGCGAGCAGTGTCTAGATGTGTCGGACAAGGGAGGAACCTTAGAGGTGACACGCAATGGCCGTTTTTGTTATAAAATTGTAGAAGAAGAACAGGCCGTTCATTACAGTCGGAATCGCAAAGGGAGGAGATTAACCACCTTGCAGGTAGAAGGAGAGAAAAACTTTGTAGAACAAAACCGACGAAAGGATGCTTACAAGCAAGAAGGTGACGAGATCAGCTTAGGGCGGGAACTGTTGGTAAAACGCAATGCGACAGGAGACAAAATTGAGATTTACCGAATTCGGCGGTATCAAGACCCCAGGCTATTGTACACAGTTCAGAAAAAGGGAGACGATCTCTTTATCAAAAAGAGGAGGAGGCGCGCCCAGCGTGTAGAGGTACAAGCTGATAAAGTAACGATTCATGGCCGATGGAGACCCTTATTGGCTTATGAGAGAGTAGAGTAGCAGAACGGAAAAGTGAGAAAAGAATGCTGTAGTCAATGAGATGAAGAATTCATGGCAAGGGGGAGCGGATCAAGCTTGAAGATCGTATAGATAGAAAGCTATAGAAAATGAAGAACTGGAGCTATTGGCTAACGATTTCTCTTCTGAGCATGTTCAGCTCTTGTGCCACGATAATGAATGGGCCACGGACTATTGTAAGCATTGAAACTAGCCGACCTAGTAAACTCGTTTATCAGCGAGATACCTTTTCAAGTTCTCAAGGACAGATAAGACTTGATGTGCCACGTAGCCCGTCGCCCTTACAGCTCTTTGTAGTGGATACTAGCGCTCGAACTCAACTGTTGCTTCCTTCTCGAAATTCCTCTGCTTATTACCTTAATCTATTGTACAATGGAGGGATTGGTATGTGGTGGGAACGGAACCGCTTAGAACGGTATGCCTATCCCAAAAATGTCTATCTCGATCTAGCAGGAGAGCAGGTTCGTTGGCATAAGTTCAGCCCCTTTGGGAGGAAAGGGGTTATGCGATTGCAACTATCAATACCTTATATTAACGATTTTTATTTTCAACCTGAGGCAGAGATTGATACAAAAAAGAACATCGGCTTTCTGGGTATTGGGGTAGGGCTGGATTATTACTTTCGGGATCAACAATTCCTCCAACTGTCCTTGAATGGGGCTATGGATTTCTTAGTGCCATTTCCTGTTCCGATTCACTACGATGGTGAGTATGAGATTATGACATCAGTGTATACCCACCTATCTCATCAGTTTCACTTGAACCGTTGGAAATTGGGGTACGGCTTATCTCTTGCTCGGAATACCTGGCGTTTGAATCACGGTCGAAACATTGACAATGTTCCTTTCCTGCGTGATCCGGTGACAAAAAGCCGATTGATGTTGGGGATGGTAGTACCAGTGTATTATCAGGTCAGCTCCAATTTTCACCTTGGCATGCAGTACCGACCAGGCTTCCTTTCGTTACAAGGCCAACAGAAATGGCTATATGAACATTTACTTAGTATTGAGCTAGCGTGGAAATGGCGACTTTAGGTACTCATGTATCGGCAGAATTAAACCTAGATACATCGAGGCTTGAAGGAGCGGTAAGACTATCTGGCAGGACAACTGAAATAAAACAAGCGAGCCAATTGTAGTTAACTGACTCGCTTATTTCTGACTACTTTATTCTGTCGTCTTTATCTAGCAATTAAAATTCTATCTGTTCGGATGCCTTCGGAAGTTTGTACCACCAATAAATAGACTCCATTCTTTACATTTGGAGCTGGGATTGATACCCTATTTTCACCCGCCTTAAAGCTAAAACTTCGAGCCGGGCCAACTGCTTGTCCATTTAAAGTGAAAAAAGAGGCGCTTGCTTCAAAGGCTTTTTCGGCTGCAAAAGCCAAGGTCAGGTTGCTGTTGGCAGTCAAAGGATTTGGTGAAAGCATCCACTTTGATACAAAGTCAATATTCTGTACCGCTGTCGGGTTATCACCCGTTGTGAAAGCCTTGGCTAAGGTAAAAGGCTGGCAAGTGGAGTAGTTATTGTATGGCTTTACTCGCCAATAGTATTTCTTACCAGCCTCCAGGTTGTTGAGTTCAAGAAAGTTGGCATCTTTTACAAAGAAAGATTGTTTTTGGAATACAAAGGTGGGCAGGCGGTCTACCTCTACCAGGTATTGTGTAGCGCCTGTCACTGCTGCCCACTCCAATTCCACGCCCTGATAGTAGGTCAATACTTCATTACTGGCGGGGAATAGCAGATCAGTATTAGAGGCTAGGACAGTTGTCACTAGATCAGGTGCGGTAACTAGGTAGTCTCGTTCTGAACCTCCTAGGTCCTGGATCATTAGCTGCTTCTGCATTTCTGTGAAGAAGTAATCATCCTTATCGCAGGGAAAGTACCCCATGGTTAGTTTTTCCTGCGGATCAACTATAGTTCCGTTGGGGTCCTGGATTTCTTCGGTCCAATTACAGCTGATTCCGGCAAAATTGTAATCAGGAGGAGTGTCACATATGCGGTCGCCAGCACTATTACAGTTGCTACCATCCATTTTTTCTGTTGGACGAAAATCTGGAGCATTAGCTTGTACAGGATTACCATGTTTATCCGGATCATAGGGGTCGCTTTCCCAACCGCTAAATGGGTGCGGCAGACTAAAGAAGTGCCCTAGCTCGTGCGTTAGCGTAATGGAAGAACCACGCACTTCATTATTAAGCATAACAACCCAATCGTAGTTTCCAGAGTAGAATCCCAAGACATTTCCCGTATTTTCTGCATTTAAAATAATGTCTCGGACCATCCATACATTTAAGGCAGCATGATCTCGGTTTGAGTTCATGATATTTTGAAGAATAATTGGATTGATGGTGGATTCAGGGTGATTGCCATCTAGAATCAAATTATGGATAGCATCGTTTTGGATGTAATTAAAATCTCCATCCTTGATGTAAAATTGCATTTCAAGGTCTGCAAAGTCTTCATTAGCTGTACAAAGCATATCGAAAACTTGAGCCTCGGGCACACCGCCAGTTCCATCTGTTTTACTGACAATGTGGAACTTCAAAGGAATGTATCGTACCTCTCTTGGTATGATGGGGTTGTTTAAAAGTGCTTCTTTATTCTGTTGTAGGCGTTGCATTACTTCTTCTCCGGTGGTACCACAAACTTGTGCTTGGGCCAAGGGGAGGAAAGCGATGAGGCAACAAACTACAATTGAAATTCTTTTGAGCATATTGATGATTTTTGGCTTGGAACTTACATGTACTATTTCAGCTGGATGCGTATTATCGGCAGTCAAAAAGTGAGGATAAGTTCATAATGCTTGTATAAGTCATTTTGATTCTTAGATAATTCTCTTGTTTTGACACGATCAAAAATGAAATGTGGAGCTACCTTTTGGGGTTTCTTTTTCTCATTTTATGATTGTCTATGAGCGCTATCTAAGAACAGTCGTTTTCAAAGTTCGGCAAAGATAAGAAAAAATGAAAGCCAGCGGCCGACAAGTTTCGCGAATTCTTTAGTCTCCAAATTGCCAAACAAACTAAAAAAAAGCTACATTTGTGGCCCGAAAAGAGCCTTGAGTTTACTGGTTCTTTCGCTCAATTTTCAACAAAAAAAGTAATCCATAATTATGAGTAAAGTAACCGTTGTAGGGGCCGGTAATGTTGGGGCCACTTGCGCAAATGTGCTCGCCCATAAGGACATTGTCAAAGAAGTCGTTTTGCTGGATATCAAAGGCGATTTGGCTCGTGGCAAAGCTCTTGATAGTTGGCAACAAGCGCCCATCGACTACTACAGTACGGCATTGCGAGGTACCGAAGATTATAAAGATACTGCCAATTCTGATATAGTAGTAATCACTGCGGGTATTCCCCGAAAACCTGGCATGAGCCGCGATGACTTGATCTCTACCAATGCGAAGATTGTCAACATCGTTACTAAATCCATTTTGGAGCATTCGCCAAATCCGATCATCATAGTGGTTTCCAACCCACTGGATGTAATGACTTACGCTGCACATGCCGGTTCAGGTTTGTCTGATAAGCGTGTTTTCGGTATGGCAGGTATTCTAGACACAGCGCGTTACCGTGCTTTCCTAGCTACAGCCTTGGATGTTTCTCCGAAAGATATTCAAGCCGTCTTAATGGGGGGACATGGTGATACTATGGTACCGCTTCCTCGTTATACGACTGTAGCAGGTATCCCTGTAACTGAGATGATCGATGATGATAGTCTTGATGCCATTGTGCAACGTACGAAGAAAGGGGGAGGAGAACTAGTGAAGTTGATGGGTACTTCTGCTTGGTATGCTCCTGGAGCTGCTGCTGCACAGATGGTGGAAGCTATCGTGAAAGATGAAAATCGCATTTTCCCTTGCTGCGTCAAATTAAATGGCGAGTATGGTTTGAAAGATATTTTCCTTGGTGTTCCTGTGAAATTGGGTAAGAATGGTATCGAGGAAGTACTGGAACTTAAGTTGAATGCAGACGAAATGGAATTGTTGAATACTTCAGCAGGACATGTGAAGTCTGTTATGGAAGTGTATGACAACATGTAGTTGTTAATGTACACTCTTTTCTTCCTGCCCAGCTCGGCTGGTCAGGAAGAAATTTTCACGCTTCTTCCCACATTTAGCCTACCTTATATTTAGCACATTGCTGTTGACTTTTTCACCCTCTTTTCTCTCATTTTGGCAATTAGTCTGAAATCCGGCAGAGTAGTCTTAATTTCTGCCGTGGTTTTGGAAAAATATATGGCTTGCAATATCTTGAGACTCAACTAGTCTGTTTACCTGCTTGTCCACTTGATTGTAGCCATTTGGGCAGAAGGTATAAAAACAGAAACATTTTGTAAGTTTTCGTGTTTTTAAGCTTAGAGTCTTTGTGGGTAGACTCATTCTAAACTAAATCGTATGTACGGAGTTAAGGTTGATGATCAACTTTTCAGGAGAATGCAGACCAATGTCGGTATGAACCTCTATGAGCACTCAATGGAGCGACCTATCATGTTAGTTTTCCTTCGACATTTTGGCTGTACATTTTGTAGAGAAGCACTCGCCGATATTTCTGAGAAAAGAGAGGTTCTGGAATCTTTGGGTGCCAAATTGGTCTTCGTACACATGGCCGAAAGCGAAATTGCGGAACGCTACTTTACCAGATATAATATTCCAGAAGCGATCCATGTTAGCGATCCGGAATGCAACTTCTACCGTGCTTTTGGTTTGATGAAAGGTTCTTTCACCCAATTATTTGGTTTACAGACCTGGATTCGCGGGTTCCAAGCTGGACTAATGGAAGGACATGGCATCGGACCTCAATTGGGAGATGGTTTCCAAATGCCAGGTGTTTTTGTGATTCAAGATGGGGAATTGAAGGAAGCTTTTATCCATAAACTAGCCTCTGATCGCCCAGATTATGAGGGTTTAGTTAAGAATTGCTGCGCTTTGATTTAGATCAGCGCCACCCTTCTTTCTTGGCCTTTTTGGCATGTTGAATGGCATAATTATATTATCGGGGGTCGGAGCTATCCAAAGTGTATTGTTCGCTCTACTGGTTAAGTTGAATAAATTGACTCGACCAGCAGATTGGATCTTGTTAATATGGTTTCTTACCTTTTTTAGCCATTTCTTCTCTCTGATTGTTCTCCAAGTATACCCTATCAAGCTAGTACTGGTTTTTGCTAAAACGGTTGGCCTTCTACATGGCCCTCTTTTCTTATTATATACTAAATCCGTTTTTCAACGAGCAAGCGGTAAACAGGAACTTTACCACTTCCTAACCTTTTTGGGGTTTCTGCTTGTAGGTTTCTGGGCCAGCACAATAAGTGTTTGGGTCTGGGAGATCGCTTTAGTAATGGCTAAAATGCTTTCGCTTAGTCTCTACCCAATAGCTGGAATCATATGGATGAACAAGCGGATGCAAAATCTAAAAGCCTCGACCGCCAAAAACTTTGGTACAGAAGCGAACTGGATTAAATGGATTGCCTTGCTTTTGTTGATCAATGCCGGTGTAGGGGGGATTCATCTTTTGGCAGATCTTCTTCTGCCGATTTCCTTCTATGCCATTATCGATATTTTGTCTTATGTAAGTATGCTTACCATCATTGGTTTTTTCGGATTGAAATATGGGGTTGTATACGAACCTGATTATGCGATGATTGATACTAGCTCTGTAGAGCAGTACAAAAGCAGCCCATTGAGTATCGAAAGGAGAAACGATTTAAGACATAAAATAGAGGCTTTCTTTTCAGAAAATGAGGCTTACTTAGAGACTGACTTTTCCTTAGCGCGACTATCAGACTTATTGAATACCCCAAAGCACCATTTGTCTCAGATCATCAATGCCGAAATGAAGAGTACTTTTTATGATTTAGTGAATGCCAATCGGATACAGTTTGCTATCCGAGAATTGAAGCGGAAGAACGATGCCTTGATTACCTTGGAGGCTCTTGGTTATGACAGTGGTTTTAAATCCAAATCAGCTTTCTTCCATCACTTTAAGAAAATCACCGGAAAGACGCCCGGGCAATTTAGAAAGGAACTGATGTCATGAAGTAATTAGTTCGGCTTAAGTGAGCGAGACTTTAGTCCTCTACAGAAGCAGTTAGTTTGCGTATAAATTAAAGCTGATGAAAGGACTGAACCTGCCTAAATTTCTACTGCTAGTTTTTGCTATATCCTGGCTCGGTGTACTGCCTAGTCAACTGATAGCTCGAGGGATTCCAATTCCAGAATCACTGAAATACCTGGATGTCTTTATGACATTAGGCCCAATTCTGGGTGTAATTATAGTCCTCTATTCTGCTGAAGGGACGGTGGGGTTGCGCACTTTTTTTAAACGACTTTTCTATTACAAAGCTTCTTCGCTAGCTCTTTTCGTTTCCTTACTAAGTCCGCTATTGATCTTTTTGATTGCTGCTATAGCTGGAGGGCGTTTAGCGGGAATACCTTGGCCGGAAGGTCTAAATGGGGCCCGAATTTTGTCTTTGGGCATAATGGGGTTTGCCATGTACTTCATCATTAATACGGAAGAACTAGCCTGGCGAGGAATCGTATTCGATCATTTATTGCAAAAGTATAATTTTGTCCAATCTTGTTTGCTGCTGATTCCAATCTGGTGGTTATTTCATATTCCGTTATTCCTATACCCAGGAGGGCATCCAGCTGGCTATGGCTTAGGAGCCTTTACTTGTATCGTAGTAGCTCAGACATTTACCTTGGGTTGGATTTATGTGCAAACAAATCGGAGTCTCTTGTATCCTCATCTTCACCATCAACTTCTGAATGGCTTTGGTGAAGCACTCCCCATTTTTCCGCTTATGTTAGGAGGGAACCTTCTTCCATTGCATATATCTTGTGGGCTGCTGTTATTCCTGGCCCTTTTATTAGTGCTGAAAAGTAGAACTAAGGACAAGGAGGATCCAGCTGTTACAGGCCCTAATGTCTAAGCCTTTCCTTTATCTGAACAAAAAACATTGATGAAGCAAAACTTTTTGGGTAAAACAAGTATTTTTATAGGGAACAATTGAAGAAGATTATATGATTGGATGGAGATTCTCTGAATTCGTTCCTGGACAAGAACAGGGGAGTGTATTTGACCGACTGTTGAAGTTGTTTCAAGAGCTCTTGGTATATACCTCTGGAGATGTGAGCGAGGCCTTGTCTTGGCTAACAGAATTGGATAAGCAATACAAGCTGACTAATAACCAGTACGGTATGGCTGACTTCATTCAAGATCTTATAGATAAGGGCTATATCCAGCAAGGTGACCAACAGAACCCCAGTTTCACACCAACTGCTAAGATGGAAATTGCCATCCGAAAGAAATCACTGGAAGATGTGTTTGGCCAACTAAAGAAAAACAAGAGAGGCAACCACAATACAAAGTTTACTGGAAGAGGAGATGAATTTACTTCTGATCGACGCCCCTTTGAGTTTGGAGATCAACTGGACAACTTGGCCATATCCGAATCGTTGAAAAATGCACAAGTCAATCATGGAATTGACGATTTTATGCTAAGCAACGATGACTTGGAAGTATATGAGACCTATTATCAAAGTCAAATGAGTACGATTTTGATGATAGATATCTCTCATTCTATGATTCTATATGGCGAGGATCGGATCACGCCTGCCAAAAAAGTGGCCATGGCACTGTCAGAGTTGATTACTACTCGATATCCCAAGGATACCCTAGATATACTGGTTTTTGGGAATGACGCCTGGCAGATCGAAATCAAAGATCTGCCTTATCTGCAGGTAGGACCTTATCATACTAATACCGTTGCTGGCCTGGAGTTGGCGATGGATATTCTACGTCGCCGTAAGAATCCCAACAAGCAGATTTTTATGATCACGGATGGCAAGCCAACTTGTATTAAGAAAGGAAAAAAATACTATAAAAATAGCTTTGGTTTGGACAGAACCATCGTTAATCGGACCCTCAATCTCGCCACCCGCTGTCGTAAATTGGATATTCCGATTACCACCTTTATGATTGCCCAAGATCCTTACTTGGTTAATTTTGTAGACCAATTCACCCGAGCTAATAATGGCAAGGCCTTTTACAGTGATCTAGCTGGTTTGGGGGAATTTATTTTTCGAGACTACAAGAACAATAAAACCAAGCGTCGATAGCCATTCGGTTTTCAATAGAATTAATTACCTGGGAACCACAATTACTTACTGGCCTTATTCGTTCAAAGAGAGAAGGAACAAACGGTAATACATGAAAAAACGAATGGCCCCAGCTGCTGTCCGGACACTTTCCAGGACGGCTCAGCCACCATCAGTGATCAGTACCACATTGATCCCTGCCCTTGCACTCTTGTTACTCTTATTATTGGGTAATACCCTTAGTGCACAAGATTCAAGTCTTTTGTCGGAAGATGATCATGCTAAATTATCCAATTATGAGGATACCTTGGCCTTGTTATCCTATGCAATAGTCAATGACTCTTTGCCTGAACATCGATTTGGTGCTTGTCGAGAGTTTATACTAAAACTGAAGACAGCGCTGAAAACAGATAATTCTTTCCAATACAAATTCGACCGGATCAAATCGGCCTCGATTATGTATCCCCCCGATAGTAGTTTTCGGTTGATTACCTGGCAATTGTACGTAGATAAAGATGAGTATCGCTATTACGGAGCCATTCAGATGGATTCTGAAAAGTTGCAGTTGTTTCCCTTGATTGATCGATCTTTCGATTTGGAGAGTAAGGGTAACCTGGAGCAAATGACCTTTGAATCTGGAAAATGGTACGGTGCTTTGTACTACAATATGAAGGAATTCAAAGGCCCACAAGGTAAATACTATTTGGTTTTTGGCTACGATGGCTATGAGTTTTTCAACAAAAGGAAGGTATTAGATGTCTTGCATTTCAAGAATGGCAAGCCGGTTTTTGGAGCACCAGTTTTTGTCTATGAACCAGAAAACCGACCAGCCTATACAAAGAACCGCATCATGATGCAATATTCCGCCGAAGTCGGTGCAAAGTTGAATTATGATGAAGCCTACGAAAAGGTAATGCTGGACCACTTGATTGCTATGCCAAGCCCGCACGGAGATGTTGCTAACTATCCAGATGGGAGTTATGAAGGATTTGAACTGAAGAAGGATGGCAAGTGGTATCATGTATCCAAAGTATTTCATCAGGTGCAAGCAGAGCCCATCTTACCAGACCCAATTTTAGATTCACGAACTAAAGATATTTTTGGTAAGAACTAGAGGGGCAGCTTTAAATCCAATGAGTGAATTTCAAACCTGTAGCAAAGATTATCCAGCTTGTAGATAAATTAGTAACTTGTCGAATCCAGATCGCCATCAGGGGGTTGAATTAGTTACTAAGTAACGGTTAGAAAATAAGGTTTCGAAAAGGGAGTTAGGCTATTTGGATCTAGACAAGGCGCGAAGAGGAAGCATAGCCGGAGGCTACGCGACCGATGAGTAACGCAGTATGGATGCCAATAGACAAGTCCAAATCGATAGGTTATTATTTAATCGTTACTAAAGCAAATGCTGCATGATCAAGTCTCACCATATCAAGGTAGAGCGAACGGCTCACTACTATACCATTGGGAAACCGACGGAGGAAGTCAAATACTTAGTATTCGCTTTTCATGGATATGGCCAATTGGCGGAGCATTTTATCAGAAAATTTGATGTCTTGGCGCGACCAGATACACTGATCGTGGCTCCTGAAGGGCTATCCCGTTTCTACTGGAATGGTTTAACTGGTAAAGTAGCGGCTTCCTGGATGACCAAAGCTGATCGACTTAGTGAGATTGCAGATTATGCCAAGTACCTCAATGACCTTCATCAATCCTATCTACAACAATTACCCAAGGATGTAAAAACGATTTTGTTTGGTTTTTCTCAGGGCTGTGCGACGGCAGTTAGATGGCCCATGGAGCATTTTCCCGAATTTGATACACTGGTATTGTGGGGAGGAATGATACCTGAAGATCTAGATTACATTCCTCGCCAGGCGTACTGGTCTTCTAAGAAAATATATGCCGTTTATGGTGCTGAAGATCAGTTTATTACCCCGAAGCGAATTGATTTTCATAGAAACCTAATTGCAAGTCAAGAGTTAATCGTTGAAGAGCAACACTTCGCAGGTGGCCATGTAGTGGATAGGGAAGCTCTTGCGAACTTATTTCAGGATATTCGAGATAGTGGAAGTTAATGCATTCGATCTCCACGAAGCTCTAGTTCTTTCATGAGCTCTGCCTCGTAATCAAGGTAAGCTTTCCATCTCTCTTTCACTTTCTCTTCATCACTGTAGAGTTTTGCTAGATCGATAAAGAGCCGATAATGACCCGCCTCTGATACCATGAATTTGTGGTAAAACTCCTTGAGGTAGTCGTCGCTAATATGAAGGGATAGAAGTCTGAAGCGTTCACAACTGCGAGCCTCGATCAAGGCACAGACCAATAGTTTTTCCAACAATCGGTCTTCTCTGGATCCTCCTTTCTTCTGGAACTTTAACAGCGCATTGACATACTCATCCTTGCGTTGCTGGCCCAATTGCAATTCGCGTTTCTCCAGTTCATTCAACACCATTCTGAAGTGCCCCCATTCTTCAGTTACAATGGGAGCTAGTTCTTTTACCAATTCTTTTCTTTCAGGATATTGTTGAATAAGAGAAATACAGGAGGTAGCCGCCTTTTGCTCGCAGTAGGCATGATCAGTTAGAATTTCTTCAAGATCCATTTCAGCTAGATTTACCCATCTGGGATCAGTGGGTAGTTGAAGCCCTAGCATTCTCACCGTGTACAATTCCTTTTCCTGTTGATCCATATCTATACGACCTTTGGGTTGAGGCGCAAAGGTATCAGAAATTCTCCAGGCAACTTAATTGATTGATGAAAAAATCGAGTTGGAAAACCTCATATTCTTCGAAACCGCTACTCCAGAATACCCGGATGGCATCTACCTCGCTATGCTTCAGCAATCCCATTTGACTTCGGTCGATGGGGTAGTGCACTTGGTAGGTTAATAAATCGGTGGTGAGGTCGTAGCTCCCGCGATCCATTTTTCCTGCTTTGAGGTTGATAAAATCGCCGTTTAGGAGTTTGATGGTCAAATAGCTACCTTTTTCAATGAAACCATAAGCCTCACGGGCATTAGGGTAGGCAAAGGTGAATTGAAGGGCTAGAAAGCGATATCCTCCAAGGGAGGTAAAATGCCCTTCACATTTGAGGTATTCTTTATCTTTTAGGAAGGGACGCAGGCGATCATCTGTATGCGTAAATAGTAACGCTTTCTTGACTTCTCTTCGCCATTGTCCAGTTCGATCATCTTTTCCTTCGAATGACATTTGACAAGCGGGCCTGGGGGGGTAGAGGAGTAAATCTCTTTTACCAGTCACGGCCTGGGAGTTGTCGCTCAATGGAATATTGAAACTGACCGCAGAATTATTGGGAATTTGAGTGGTGGTATTTGATTGTCTGCGTTTGCGTTTTTGATTCAGGTTAAATGCTTCTACAAAACCACCTTTTACGGTCAGATCTTCCGCCTTTTGTGCTTCTTGTTGCGCCAGCAAAGATTCGCGTGCTGTTTCCAATTCCATATTTTTGGCGGCCCTTAAGCGGGTCGTGAGGTGCTTGATGTTTTGTGGGTCAGCTGCAGCATTGCGTTGGGTGCGCAGCAGTTCTTCTTGAACCTGTTCTCGAGCCTGCTTGGCTTTATCCGCCCTTTCCTGAGCAATCTGCACCGCTTCTTTTGCCAATTGGGCTCTACGGGAAGCAATGTTATACAAGTCTTCCTGAGTGACATCGATATCTCCTTCCAAAGGCTCTATCTCTCCCTTAAATACAGGGTACTTTCTATTCTTCTTGGCAGCATCTTCTGCTTTGAATATCTCGGTCCCTCCAGAAGAGTAGTCAGAAAAATATTGCCAACTTCCATCTTCATAGACAATAATCTTTTCGCCTTTGTCATTGTCTCTTATAACCTGGGCTTGGAGTTGGCTAATGGGTAGGATACCGCTTAAAATAAGCGAAATGAGGGCCAAACGTAGATTTGTTTTAAATTGCATATTTTTAAAGCGATTTTGGATCTTTGGATAGGCTATAAAATCAGCTATTCAATCATTCGTCAAGGGCAGCACTATATGAATAACTTTTTTTGCTATTAATACGAAAGTTTAAACGAAATGTTGCTTGCGAAAATACATAAACCCTTGCTAAATGGTGAAATACGCTTGTTGGATCGGAGTGGCAGTGCTAGCACTAATATCATGCACTGAACAAGAGGATACCAATGCGAATAACTTACCCCGAGCAAACACGATTATTGTTCAATATCCCGAAACTTACCAGGACTCCAGCGAGGTGTCTTTTTTCGGGGATAGCAAGGTGGTAGATCCCTTTCGTTGGCTTGAATATGAATACTCGCCTTCGGTGACATATTGGACCAAGAGTCAACAATCGCTTTCTCGTAAATATTTTGATTCCTTGCCTGAAAAATGGCTAATCGAACAACGTCTTCGCGACCTCTGGTCTTATGAAAGGCGTAGTTTATTAGAGAAAAAAGGCGCCTACTATTATCAGTTTATGAATAGAGGCCTTCAGGAGCAGCCGATGTTTTATAGAAGCCAAGCCATTGAAGGCCCCTTTGAATTGGTATTTGATCCGAATGAATTGTCGGCCAATGGAAGCATAACAATTGATGGCCATACTTTTTCGGCTGATGGCCGCTTGTTAGCCTTACAATTGTCCGAGAATGGGTCGGATTGGAAGACGATTCGAGTGCTGAATCTACGAACCGGGGAGTTGCTACCAGATGTGGTGGATGAGGTGAAATATTCAGATGTCGCTTGGGATAGAGAAGGATTTTATTATAGCCGATATCCTAGTGCACAGCATTATGATCGTTCGACGAAAAATGAATTTCATCAATTGTATTATCATCGATTGGGAACAGCACAGACCGAGGATGAAGTCGTATTTGCTGACCGGATTTTTCCAGAACGCAATGCACGTGCAGTGACTTCGGTAGATCAACGATTCCTGGTTTTGCAATTGTACGAAAATAGCCATGGAAATGCGGCTTACTTCCGAAACCTAACTACAGGAAATCCTGAATTTGTTCCCATCTACTCTTTTTTTGATCACCAATTTGACTTTGTAGGCGGATATGGGAATAAACTGCTGTTCCGCACTACACATCAGGCCAATAGGGGCCGACTGGTACAAGTCTCTACTACAAATCCGGGCGTTTCATATTGGGAGGAAATATTGCCGCAAACTGATCTACTGCTGGAAGATGTGTACTTATATGGCAACAAGCTAATCGCACATTATCTAAAAGCTGGCGAGAGTACGGTATTGGTTTATAGCCTTGCTGGTGAGCTCCTGTATGAAGTGGACTTGGATCCTTTAGGTGCAGGAGCAGTGAGCGATATCACAGGTAATCCGGAAAACAACGAAGCCTTTTTGGGTTTTTCAAGCTTTAATATTCCGGAGTCCATTTATCGACTAAATCTCAATAATGGGGTATTGGAGCCCTATTTCATTCCAGAAGTGGATTTTGAAACTTCGGATTATGAGGTGAAGCAAGTCGTTTTTGAAAGCTACGATGGAGTTCCTGTACAGATGTCTATTGTACATCGGAAAGGATTGAGATTGACGGGGGCCAATCCTTGCCTGCTCATGACTTTAGATGAAGAGTCCTCAGTCTCCTCCAAGCTTCAATTCAACCCTACGGGATTACAATTGATGCCTGTTCTGCTTGAACACGATGGCGTATGTGCCATTGCGCAGGTGAGAGGGGAGGACGGCAACGGAGTTAGTTGGCGTAAGGCGGGATCAGGAAAGAATAAACAGAACAGTTTTGATGACTTTCAAGCTGCGGCTGAATATTTAATTGCCAATAAATATACCTCTTCCCAAAAACTCTCCATTTTTGGACAGGGAAGAGGAGGATTAGTTGTTGGAGCTTGCCTGACACAACGACCAGATCTGTATCGAGTAACTGTTCCGGCACATGGTTTGTTAGACATGTTACGGTATCAGCGATTCGCTGGAGGATGGTTGTGGAAGGATCTGTATGGAGAAAGCACGGATGAGGAGGTTTTTGATTTTCTGTATTCCTATTCTCCTTTGCACAATGTTGTGGAATCGGAGTACCCGGCAACACTACTACTTACGGCTGAGCATGATGATAGAATCGTACCGGCTCACTCCTACAAGTTCACGGCTGCTTTACAAGCCTTACAAAAAAAGGAAGGGGCTTATCCGCCAGTTCTGATACAGATTGAAGAAGGGGCTGGGCAATCACAACTGACCTCTGTATCTAGAGCAATTACTGCTGGGACTAACGTCCTGAGCTTTATTCTTTTTAACTTGGACGAAGCTATTGTATACTGACGATGATCTATTTGGTGAAAATTGGATTTTTACCCATTCGCATCTGGGATATCCTCGATATATTGATCGTAGGATACCTAATGTATTTGATCTATCGTCTACTTAAAGGAAGCATTGCCTTTAACATATTCGTTGGTGTATTAATGCTGACGATGGTGGCCTGGTTGGTAAACCGACTTCAGATGGATCTCCTATCCACGGTAATGGAGAAATTTGTTGAAGTAGGAGTCATCATAATAGTGGTCATTTTTCAACCAGAGATTCGTCGTTTTCTCTTATTTTTAGGGAATACGACTTTACGTCAGCGTTCGCATTTTTGGGAAAGACTATTGAATCGGAATTTTCAGGTTACTCCCAAGAAGGAGCAGGAAGTTATGGCGTTAAAGTCAGTGATGTTACGTTTGAGTAAACAGCGCGTAGGGGCCTTGATCGTACTCAGCAAAAATGCTAATCTAGAAGGTTTGATCAATTCTGGCGTACGTCTGGATGCTCAAATAAGTGAGCCTTTGATCGAAAGCATATTCAATAAGGAAAGCCCATTGCATGATGGAGCTTTGGTAATAGCCAATGGGAAATTACAATGGGCTAGTTGTGTGTTACCCGTTTCCGACAACCCAAGCCTACCTAAGAGTGTGGGGCTTCGACACCGAGCTGCGGTGGGCGTAACAGAACGATCGAATGTAGCTGCCTTCGTTGTGTCGGAAGAGACAGGAAGCATCTCTTTTTCGACTGAAGGAAAACTGGACCGTAAATTATCTGAGGATGGAATTATTGAATTATTGAAAAGACATTATTTATAGGCTGCAATGAGAATTGATAGAATCGAAGAGTTTTTGCTTACCACTGAAACCAAAAAAGCTATCTCGGCCTTACTACACACCTGTTTTCCGGGATACCCTGCTCATCAAACTTACTATAAATATCCACCCAACTTTCGATATCTGGCTTGGGAAGGGCAAACACTTATTGGTCATATGGGAGTGGTCTCTAGGTTGATTAGCTATGAAGGAGATCTATTGCCCATTTTTGGGATCATGGATTTATGTGTTTCACCAGCTTATCAACACCAGAAACTTGGCTCACATTTATTGAGAGAATTGGAGACCTTGGGCAAAAAATCTGGCATTGATTTTATACTTTTAGTCGCCAAAGAAGGGGAGTTGTATCTAAACAATGGTTTCCAATCAGAAGATAACCTGTGTAAATGGTTGTTGTTAACGGGAAATCGAGCTTTGGGACTGGTTAAGCGACAACTTCCGGATCTGATGGTTAAACCTTTACAACTTAAGCCCTGGCCCGGTGGAACGATAGATTTGATGGGGCCTTTGTTTTAACAGGACAGACACCAAACTTGCTCAAGAAGAACTCAAGCCTTCATACCTCCTTTAACCAATCATTTGTAATCAAAATAAAACCAGAAAATAAAGAATATGGAAAAAGTGATGCAGTACATCGAGGACAATAAAGCTCGTTTCCTGGATGAACTACTAGAGATGTTGAAAATTCCTTCCATCAGTGCAGATCCCGCTTACAAAGATGATGTATTGAAGACCGCTCACTTGGTAGCAGACTACCTGAAACAATCCGGCGCAGATGCGGTAGAAGTCATGCCAACAGACGGACATCCCATTGTTTATGGAGAGAAGATATTGGGAGAAGATCTTCCAACGGTATTGGTTTATGGGCACTACGATGTGCAACCTCCAGATCCTTTGGACCTATGGGAATCGCCACCATTTGAACCAGTGATCAAGAAAACCAAGATACATCCAGATGGCGCTATCTTTGCCAGAGGAGCCTGTGATGACAAAGGCCAATTCTTTATGCATGTCAAGGCTTTTGAGGCGATGTTGAAAAATGATGCATTGGGGTGTAATGTCAAATTTATGATAGAAGGAGAGGAAGAAGTGGGTTCTGATCATTTGGGTGATTTCTGTAAAGCCAATCAAGAGAAGCTGGCTTGTGATGTGATCCTGATCTCTGATACTTCTATCATTTCCAATTCCACACCTTCCATTACGACCGGCCTGAGAGGTTTGAGTTATGTGGAAGTGGAAGTTACAGGCCCCAATCGAGATCTTCACTCCGGTGTATATGGCGGGGCAGTAGCCAATCCTGTAAATGTTTTGTGTGATATGATTGCCTCTTTGCAGGATGAAAATCACCATATCACTATTCCTGGTTTCTACGATGATGTGGAAGTGATTTCCACTGAAGAAAGAGCGGAGATGAATAAGGCACCTTTTGACCTTGGACAGTACAAAGAAGATTTAGCAATCGGTGATATTCAGGGAGAAGAAGGATTCACAACTATGGAGCGAACTTCTATTCGCCCCACCCTTGACGTAAATGGAATTTGGGGTGGATATACAGGAGAAGGTGCTAAGACGGTGTTGCCTTCAAAAGCTTTTGCCAAGATTAGTATGCGTTTGGTGCCTCATCAGAATTCAGATAAGATAGCCAAATTATTTGCTGATCATTTTACCAGATTAGCTCCTGATTCTGTGCAAGTTAAGGTGAGTTTTCACCATGGTGGCGAACCTGTAGTTACACCCACTGACACACCAGAATACCGCGCAGCGCATCTAGCTATGCAGGAGACCTTCGGGAAAGCGCCAATTCCTAAACGAGAAGGCGGTAGCATTCCTATCGTAGCCTTGTTTGAGGATGTATTAGGCGTGAAGTCAGTATTGATGGGATTCGGTTTGGATTCTGATGCTTTACATTCACCCAATGAGCATTATGGTCTCTTTAATTTCTATAAGGGCATAGAGACTATTCCGTACTTCTTTCATCACTATGAGAAGTTGAGAAAGTAAGTACTTATATAATCCAAACTATTTGAGAATCTGAAATAAACAGTATGAAAAACTTACTAATGATCGCTTTCTTCTTTTTGGCTCAGGCAGTAGCCTGGGGGCAAGGGAGCGTTTATACTATGATGGATAAAAGGGTAGCCAAAGTGAAGGATAAAGTAGTGGAATGGCGACGGCATTTGCATGAAAACCCGGAACTCAGCAATCGTGAATTTAAGACCGCAGCTTACATTGAGAAACATCTTAAGGGGTTAGGCTTGAAAGTGCAGACTGGCGTTGCCCATACCGGCTTGGTAGCGATCCTCGAAGGAGGGAAGCCCGGTCCAACGGTGGCACTACGTGCTGACATAGATGGTCTGCCAGTAATCGAAAGAGCACCAATCCCTTTTGCTTCGAAAGTTAAAACCACCTTCCTAGGGCAAGAAGTTGGTGTGATGCATGCTTGTGGTCATGATACCCATATAGCTATGCTTATGGGAGCGGCAGAGGTGTTGGTAAACATGAAGGATCAATTGGCCGGTAAGGTGGTGTTTATCTTCCAACCCGCCGAAGAAGGAGCGCCTCCGGGTGAAGAAGGTGGTGCCAAATTGATGGTGAAAGAAGGCGTTTTGAAAGACAATGGTGTGGATGTCATCTTCGGTTTACATATCAATTCCAAAACTGAGGTAGGGCATGTCAATTATAAGCCTGGTGGAACATTGGCTGCCGTAAATCGATTGGTTATTAAAGTTAAAGGAAAGCAAACGCATGGCTCAACACCTTGGACTGGAGTGGACCCCATTGCGGTTTCTGCACAGATTATACAAGGGTTACAGCACATCATTAGTCGGCAGACCCAGTTGACCAAGGAAGCAGCAGTGATATCAATCGGAAAGATTAGTGGAGGGGTAAGATCTAATATCATACCAGAGGAAGTAGAAATGATTGGTACTATCCGTACGTTGGACACTGAAATGCAGAAAAAGGTTCATGCTGATATTCGTCGTACGGCCACCAAGATTGCGGAGAGCGTGGGAGCTACCGCAGAAGTGACCATCGAGGAAGGTTATCCTGTTACTTATAATGATCCAGCCCTAACGGCGCAGATGTTATCAACAATTGAATCTTCCGCGGGTAAAGAAAATGTGCATTTAATTGATGCCCGAACGGGTGCAGAAGACTTCTCCTTTTTTGCAAAGGAAGTTCCCGGTTTATTCCTTTTTGTAGGGGGAATGCCCAAAGGGATGGACCCGGCTGAAGCCGCACCTCATCACACGCCGGATTTCTTTATTGATGACAGTGGACTGGACCTTGGTGTGAAATTGCTCTGTAATCTGACGATGGATTACATGATCAAAAATAGAAAGTAATGTTCAAAAAGATCTCTTTTTGGGTAGGATTGGCCATCTTGGCCACCGCCTGCCAGCAATCTCTCATTATGGATGAAAAAATCATAGACTGGCAAGGGCATCGCGGAGCCCGGGGATTGGCGCCGGAAAATACAATCCCAGCTTTTCTCAAGGCCTTAGAGTATCCAGCTGTTAGAACCTTGGAAATGGATTTAGCCGTGACCAAGGACAGCCAATTGGTGATTTCTCATGAGCCTTGGATGAACAGTGTATTTTGCCTACAACCTGATGGGAGTTCCATCTCGGAAGAGGAAGAGAAAAGCCGCTTCGCCATTTATCAGATGAATTATGACGAAGTCAAAGCCTTTGATTGTGGATCGAAAGGGAATCCCAATTTTCCCGAGCAGGAACTGATGAAAGCCTTTAAACCGAGGCTGAGAGATATGGTGACTACAATCGAAGAACACGTCAAGACTAACCAATTAGACTTGCCACACTACAATATGGAAATCAAAAGCGAGGTAGAATGGGATAGTGTATTATGTCCTAATCCTCAGACATTTGCCCGATTGGTAGTGGACGAACTTGAGGACTTAGGAATTAAGAAGAGAGTGGTGATACAATCCTTCGATATGCGCCCACTTAGAGAGGTTCGAGCGCTAGATAATGATTTGCGAATCGCACTCTTGGTTTATTTACCTCAACGACTGCAAGACCAATTGGATCAATTGGGTTTTGTACCAGACATTTATAGTCCATATTACAAGTTGGTAACCGCCAATTTGGTCAAAGAGGCTCATGCCCAGAGTATGAAGGTCATTCCCTGGACGGTAAATGAGACCACACTGATGGATTCTTTGTTGCAAATGGGAGTAGATGGTATCATAACTGACTATCCGGATCGAATTCCTGAGGTCTATTAGTGCGAAAACAGGCTTTCAAAAAGAACAACCAAAGAAAAAAGGATAATGCTCACTGCTGAGTCATTATCCTTTTTTCATGAAGGTTGATGCTTTACCACTAGGTGGTGCCTATTTTATCTTTCTCTGCTCTTCGATGATAGGCCATGGCAAAATGGATTTGTGTGTAGGAATAAAGACCATCGAATCGCTCGTAAATATCCTTGAGTTTGAAAGGTTGATCGAGATACTTCAAGGCAGCACGAATTTGTTCGATTTGCTTTTGTGAAATGAACTGATGGATATCAATTTTTTCTCCGTTTTCATACAGTTGAGCCAAATGGTTATGGATGGTTCTAGCTGTCAAGGCCCGCTTTTCAACTATCTCCTCTACATTATGCCCTTGTTGGTACATTTGCAGTGTTACCTGCAAGGTGGCTCCGTCTTTGAAGGTGGTCGCATGTTCAGCTACAAAATCTTTGATGGCCTGCATGAAAGCGTCTCCGTACAGTTGTAATTTTCTTTCTCCAACCCCCGATACCTGCTGTAGATCTACATCTTGCATAGGTCGACGGGCAGCCATTTCCTCTAGCGTAGCATCGCTAAAGATAATATAGGGCGGTACACCACGCTCTTGGGCCAAACGCTTCCGCAACTGTCGAAGCACCTCGAAAAGATCGTCTCGCACGCGCTGTCGCTTCGTACTTGGCTTTGCTTTGGCCTTGGCAGCTTCCTGGCGCGCCTTTACTGTGGTTTGTTGCACCAATTGAATCTTTTCCTGCTGGAACAATACCCGCTGGCTGGCTGGCGTCATTTTGACTACACTCTTTTGATCATATGCGATTTCCAAATATCCCAAATTGATCAACTGAAGTAAGTAATGTTGCCAATCCAGAAAGCTGTATTCTCGTCCAGCCCCATAGGTTTTAATATCCTGAAAGCCTCTTTCAAAGATCTCCTTTCGCCCCGAACCGCGCAAGACATCGATTAATAGCCGTAGCCCCACGCTTTCCCGCAATCGGTAAACAGCGGAAAGCGCCTTTTGGGCTATGATCGTTCCGTCGAAATAAGTGGGAGGGTTCAAACAGTTATCGCAATTCCCACAGCGCTCATTGCTATCTTCAGAGAAGTAGTTTAGTAATATTCGCCTCCGGCAAGCTAGAGATTCGGCGTACTGCTGCATACGCTCCAACTTTGCCATTTGGATTTCCGTATTTTCAGATTGGTTCTTTTCTAGGATTTCGCGTAGAATCATGATATCACCATAGCTGTAAAAAAGCAAGGTCTCGGCAGTGGTGCCGTCTCGCCCAGCTCGCCCAATCTCCTGGTAATAGCTTTCCATGTTTTTGGGCAAATTATAATGCACAATCCAACGTACATTGGATTTATCGATCCCCATTCCAAAAGCGATAGTCGCGGCTATGACCGGTATTTGGTCATTGATAAAGGCTTCTTGAATCCTTGACCGTTCTGCCGCACTTAGGCCGGCGTGATAAAAGCCTGCGTTAATGCCCTTGGCTTGTAGTTTTGCCGCAAGGTCCTCTGTGCTTTTGCGACTCAGGCAGTAAATGATACCCGACTGCCCCGATTTTCTTCGGATAAAAGCCAGGATTTGCTCTAGTCGTTTCTGCCCCGGCCGCACCTCCAAACTGATATTGGGTCGGTCGAAGGACGCAACGAAAATTTCGGGTTGACTAAGACCCAGTTGATCTACAATATCTTTACGAGTCAGTTTATCAGCTGTGGCCGTAAGGGCTATAATAGGTGTATCGGGGAAATCCCGTTTGATGAATTTCAGTTGACTATACTCCGGCCGGAAGTCATGCCCCCAAGCAGAAATACAATGCGCCTCGTCAATAGCAAATAAATTGATCTTGGCTTTTTTTAGTAAAGGCTGAAAAGAAGAAGACACCAATTTCTCTGGCGACACATAGAGCAGTTGTATTTGCCCATGAAAGAAATCATCTTCAATAGCCTGCTGTTCTGCTGGACCTTGACTGCTGTTCAAGAAAGAAGCTTTAATACCATTGGCCTTTAGGCTTTCCACCTGATCCTTCATCAAAGAGATTAAAGGACTAACGACTACACAGGCCCCCTCCATCGTAATAGCAGGAATCTGATAACAGATGGATTTTCCTCCACCCGTCGGCATCAGTACTAAGGCATCTTTGTGGTCGTAGACCCCTTGGATGATCTCCCCTTGCATGGGGCGGAAATGTTCATAACCGAAGAATTTCTTGAGCGCAGCCTTGGCGTTGTCTAAATGCATATGCAGTAAAAAGTAAATACCATGCTCGACTATATCGAACAGCTGATTAAAATACCTGCTCCGATAATTCTTGTGGTCACCCTTTTAGCCGAAAGGCTCACGATCATAGGAAGTGGGGCCATCAGCTAAAAGGGTGACTCAAAAGACAAAAATTGTCAGAGAGCTTTAAAATAGAGGGTTAGGATGGAATATCCTGCCCTTGCTGTTTTTTGATCCTGCTGAAGTAAAAGTAATAATTTTAGCTAAGTCCTGTATGACAGATTAGGTAAGGGTATAAAAAGTGAAAAGGGCTTTTTATGCAAAAAGCCCTTTTCATGAATAGAACACTGAGATTGAGCGCTCAAATGCGCCTAGAGTAAAAATATTACTGGAGTTTAGTCTTATCTTTTTAAAAAGAGTGGGACTTTCTAGATCGAAAGTCCCTTATGTAAACACGCTTCTTGTTGATAGGTGAATAGGAAGGATAATATCTTTTCCTGTTCACGGGATCTTTGTCTAAGATGTAACAAAGATAAGGGGAAGAATATTTCTGTGAAACCCCATATTCATGGGGTGGGGGTGGGGGGTGGCTATTTGGCGAATTTGCGCATCTGCAATTGAACCTGAAAACCATTGTCTTTAGCGATCTTGATTTCAGCTTTCAATCGCTGTGCTCGCATCTTCATATTGGTGAGGCCTTGACCCGATTTGCGACGTGCTCGGACATTGATAATTTTGCCTCGACTTTCATTCTCCAACACTGCTACGGGAATGGCAGCTCCATTGTCACTGATGGTGAGTTGAAAAATTGGCCCCAGGTTTTCCATTTGAATATTGACCTTGGTAGCCTGAGAGTGTTTAGCGATATTGTTGATGGCTTCTTTGTAGATGAAGTAGACGTCCTGCCGAATATTGGCTGGAATCTTTTGTTGACGTTCCATGTTGCCAACTTTGAAGTCGTAACGAATATCGATGGGTAGTAGTACTTCATCAGCATGTACGTGCATTCTTTCGATGAGATCTTCCAATCGATCTTTCCGGGAGTCTATGGACCAGATCACATCACTCATCTTAGACATGGCCTTTCGACTGGCTTCTCCGATGGTTTTTAGTCTTGGCTTTAACTCTTGATCTTTGGACATCATCCTGAGCATATCCGATTGCATGGCGATACCCGAAAGCAAACCACTTACCTCATCGTGCAAATCACTAGATAGTTTCATCCGTAAGCGCTCCATCCGTAGTTTTTGCTCCAATCTATTTTTCAGGATACCATAAATGATGGCTACCAGCCCGAGGAAGATAAAGAACCAAAAAATGGGCTTTTTGTAGAAATATTGCTCAATATGGATGGACATTTGATATTCCTCAGTACTCCAATTTCCATTACTATCTGCTCCTTTTACTCTCAGGACATAATCTCCAGGCGGGAGGTTATTGTACTTGATTACGCCTGTCTTGTGATCTCGCCAGCTAAATTCATAGTTTTCCAAAATGGATCTGAAACGAATTTTTCCACGACCATAATAGATAGGCAAAGCAAAGTGTAGCGTAAAGAAGGAAGCCCCTGGTTGGATGGTCAATTCTTTCAAGTCAACCAAATTCGTATCCTGAACAATGGGTTTATTGCTATCAGAATCGAAGCGTTCTACTCTGGTAAGGATCACCTTGGGTATTTCCTTATCGATCAATATATCCTCTGGATAGAAAGCATTCAGGCCATTAACCGTCCCAAAATAACATTGGCCATATTCATCTTTATAGAAAGAGTAAGGCGTAAATTCGTCGTTACTAAACCCATCAATCTCGTAGAAAATTCGGAATAAGTTGTTCTTTCGGTCATAGTGAGTTAAACCATTGAAGGTACTAATCCAGAGATTTTGATTTTCATCCAATAGAATACCGTGGACCGTGCTGCTTGACATTCCATTGTCCTGCGTAAAAACCTCTACAGACTTGGTCACTGGATTTAAAGCGTTGAGCCCATTTTTGGTTCCAATCCAGATCGTCCCTAACTCATCTTCCACAAGTACATAGCAGCTGTTATGAGATAATCGACCCGCATCACTGGCATTATCAATACTGAAGCGCTCGATAACCCCCGTTTTGGGGTTCATTCTAAGTACGCCATTATCTGTTCCCATCCAAAGATCACCTGCACGATCAAAAAGTAGATAATATGGGGTCAAGCCCTCCAGCGGGTTTTGACCATCAGGCGTGAGGTAAGGGCGGTACTCAGATTGTTTCGGGTCAAAGGTTAGGAGGGTTCCTTCTTTTTCCTTTTCTCCGCCTGCAATCCATATGATTCCCTTTTCGTCTTGCGCCATGGCCTTGAAGCCGATAGTACTCGGATAAGAATTGGTTTCGCAAGTCTCCAGGTCGTATTTGATCAACTTTCCATAATTCGAAAAATGACAGGTCATTGCCCAGAGGTAGCCAGCAGGGTCAAATTGTAGTTCGGAAGCACAAGTGAAATTGATGTGCCGACCCGTTTCCGAATCGATCATCGGCAAGGTATCGAGGTACTGCGTCTTTAAGTCATAAGCATATATTTGCTCATTTTCAGCCAAGATGAACACTTGCCCATGATCATCTCCAGAAATTCCCCTTACAATGACTGCATCTTGCCCCGTAGGATCGTGCAAGTAAGTCTTAACATTACTTTGGCTGTTGCGTACAATCTTGAACCCATCTTCCACACCCAAAAATAGAATCTTGGAAAAGTCCTGCCCGTAAGCAGCGGTGATATTATCGTCATAGACTAGTAGGTGCGAATAGTCTTGTACATCATTCTCCAAGGTGACATAGAATAGGCCCAGGGTATGCGCATCTGTCTTTCGATTTTTGCCTGTACTCAAAAGAATGTTTCCAGCTTGATCTTCCCAAATGCGGGTATAGTATTTGTTTTTAGGTAATCGGTCGACCGGGTAAAAATTCAGCGCGGTTTGGTCCAATAGAAATGGGGTAGGCGTATGGAACAAAGACAACCAGACCTTACCTTGCGCATCTTCATGCATAAAGAAAGCTGGATTGGGATAAGCAAATGGTTTCTTGGTATTCAGGAAGTCTCTACTTTCAAAAGACTTAACTAATGTTCCTTTTTCATCAAATAAACGAACCCCATATTCGGCCTCATTGATCATGAACGTGCCATCTTGCAAGGCTAATAGACTGGCCTTGGCCGTTAGATCCTTATGCCTTTCTTCCAGTTCTAAAACTTTTGTTACCCGCCCTTCTCCGGTGAAGTGATAGATTTGAAGACCAGTCCTTTGAATCGTCAAAATGTATATCTCGCCATTGCGATTGACATGGATATCTCGAGCGATTCCACTGACCCCATTGGATAGGGTTAATTCTACCTTTTCTAATTGATGAGTAATTGGATCTAGAAGATCAAAAATATTCGGTTGATTACGATATAGAATAACGAGCCGACCTTCTTTGTCTTCTGCCAACTCCAAAATGTCATCATGCGAAATCTGATTTTTATTACCAGGGAAATTGTTGAATACAGTGAATTCGTATCCATCAAACTTATTGAGGCCATTTGAGGTCCCGATCCAAATCATCTGATCTTGCGTCTGGATAATATCGGTCACCTGGCGATCCGAAAGTCCATCATTATAAGAATAGAAATCTGCAGGAGCTAGATCTTTTTGGGCAAACGCAGGATGGAAGGGAACGAAAAAAAACAAAAGAGAGGTTAATACTACGAGGAGTAGTGGTTTGGATAAGTTATCGGGGTAATAGACTTGCTGTAATTTCCATCCCATAAAACGGATCCCTTTACAAATTAAGGATTCTTCCTCCATTGCCATTCAGACAACAAAGTTTTGACACTAGGAACCTCATATGACGGTCCCATACTTATGGGGTAAAGTTTCAAGCTTGCTTTCACAAAATACTATATATTTTTGGTTCTTCGACAAATCTCGTGTTTGAAGACATTCAAAAATGAAATACAACACTTCCTGCGGTCGTTTTTTATCTCATTTTATGATAGTCTGCGAGATTTGTCGAAGAGGGATATTTTTGAAATAGACTTGAGTTCATTTTCATAATGGAATAAGCTTGGCTTAAATCTCTCCATCCATTTTCTTCTTGATCACCTCCGCCTTGCTATTCACTTGAAGTTTTTTATAGATCTTCTTGATGTGATCTCGGACGGTTTCCACTGAAATAATATACTTATCTGCAATCATCTTATAACTGAGCCCTTCTACCAATCCCTCTACTATTTGTTGCTGTCGGGGCGTCAATACATCTTCAGGTGTCTGTTGCTTCGGCGCAAAGTGATCTACGACCTTTCGAGCGATTGATGGAGACATATATGCCCCTCCTCGGAATACTGTTTCCAGTGCATCCTTGATGGTGTGCAAATCACTCCGTTTGGAGAGGTATGAAACGGCTCCAGCGCACAGAGATTTGAAGATCCTTTCGGAATCATCGTAGGAAGTGAGCATCAATATCTCGACCTGCTTCTTGCGAGCTTTAATATGCCGAATACCCTCCATCCCTGACATACCAGGAAGATTGATATCGAGGAGAATCATGTTAACAGCGGACCCCTCCTGAAAGTCTAGTAGAAAATCTTCTACGCTATCTGTAGCAATATCCACTTGAATATTGACTTGGTTGCCTAAGAAAGTGATCAAATTGTCTCTTACTAAGGGCTCATCCTCAATAATACCCAGGTGAATCATGATGTGCGCGAATTAATGGTTTGGATCGCAAAATACTTATATTTGAGCAATTCTAACATTTTTCCAGATGGACGCTCTTTTATCCTTCTCCCATGCTCTTTTTGTATAAAAACGTGTAGAAAGCAAAGTAGTTGCGATGAGGTAACTAGCGATTTGAGGGGCAACACCAAGTTATTGCACGATCTCTTTGATGAAAAGCCCAAGAAAAATGGATGTCCCGGAATACTGATACTAGATTCCGAAATTCATTTTTTAGGAACTGCAGAAACAATTTTTAATTTTGTCATTGAAATAGAAAGGAAAACAAAGCGACAGTCTGGACGCTAAGACCATAATCTAGTAACATCTTTAATTGAATCGTTTATGCTGAAATCGAAAATTGCAGGAATAGGACACTACGTTCCAGAAAAAGTGGTGACAAACGACGACTTGGCAAAGGTAATGGATACCTCCGATGAATGGGTTAGAGAACGAACGGGCATTGAGGCACGGAGGTACGGCGTGAAACATAAGGAGACTACCACCACAATGGGGGTAGAGGCCGCTAAAATAGCGATTGAAAGAGCCGGAATATCGAAGGAGGAAGTCGACTTTATTATTTTTGCCACCTTAAGCCCAGACTACTATTTTCCAGGTTGCGGTGTTTTGTTGCAGAGAGAATTGGGGATTACAAATACTGAGGTTGGAGCATTAGATATTCGCAACCAATGTTCAGGATTTATCTATGGACTATCCATTGCTGACCAGTTTGTAAAAACAGGCATGTACAAGAATATACTCTTGGTAGGCTCAGAAATGCATAGTATGGGGTTGGAGTATTCTACCAAAGGGCGGAATGTCACCGTTATCTTTGGTGATGGAGCTGGAGCGGCAATCATTCAGCCTTGTGCAGAGGGAGAAGAAGGTATTCTTACGACGCATTTGCATTCGGATGGTACGTATGCTGAAAAGTTATCCTTCATCAATCCTGGGTCCCATGGAGGGTATCACTTGGATAAAATGGGGGAATCGCAAGACTTTGGCTATTCGGATGTAGAATATGGCGATATCTTCGTCAATGAGCATATGATCCGAAATGCACAGATCTTTCCGCATATGGAGGGCCAGTTTGTTTTTAAAATGGCGGTCAAGAAATTTCCGGAAGTGATCATGGAAGCCTTGGCCAAAACCGGCTTAAAACCAACGGATATTGATATGCTAGTGCCACATCAAGCAAACCTGCGGATTAGCCAATTTGTCCAGAGAATCTTGAAACTAGATGATAGCAAGGTTTGGAATAATATTCAAAAGTACGGTAATACTACTGCGGCCTCTATTCCGATTGCGCTTTGTGAAGCCGTTGAGGCTGGCGCAGTGAAAAAGGGCGACCTGGTTTGTTTGGCAGCCTTTGGTAGCGGGTTTACCTGGGGATCAGCCTTGTTACGATGGTAAATATTTGTAAATTAGGGCGCTATAACTATATATAGCTTCATTGAAATGACTTGGTATGACTTGCCTCGTACCATCCTCATAAAGAATGTACATTAACTTTTTCATAGCACATTTTGGTCCCGGTACCCAGTACCGGGATTTTTTTTGCCTCAAGTCATTGTCTTAGGCTAAAAAAATAGAATTATAGGTACATGTTGAAGATGCTGTTCTTAATTTAGAGCATAGCTAAATTTCTGCCACCCGGCAACCAATGCTATAGCAGCTTGGCGTCCGACTACTTCTTTCATCTAAACCATAAGACACTAAATTGCTGATTTTCACTTTGAATAAATCAAACTGACCGCTTAAAAAATTATAAAAATGGCAAAGGCATTTCTTTTTAATACTTCAAGTGTACCTATTACTGTTAGCATTAACAATGGGGCCTTCTTTGAAATATCGGCCGCAAATGGATCCAGTTGGTTGCCTTCCGTTCCAAACAGCCCCATCACATTGGTTGCCAGTACGACTCCGTCACCAGGTGAAATTGGCCTGGGGAGTAATATGGTCTCTTTCTATCCATCAATGGCAGGTCCCGCCGAGTCCTCTAATTTCACCTTGTCAATCCCCACGAATACTCCCATTGAATCTTTGCAACTTTACCTTTTTCAAGCGGATCAAGAAAGTTTTGCCTGGGTGACAAATATTAATGGGAATTATTGTGCTGAAGGTTCACGAACTTGATTTAGATGCGCATGATTTTTATGTAACTGGCTAGACGGTTTTTTTTCCGAATGTGAATGGCCATACAAGAGAATAGTAAAGCTTATCTTGAGTTTTCATTGGAGCATAAGGATGGATGTATATAATTTCACTACTACCATGATCGAGTAAGGATCGGATGTAGTACAAATCCAATCTTTCATCTGATGATTTTTAGTACACAATTATCCGGAAGAGGAAGTATCCCTGTTCTCAGTGTCGGGGATTTTTGCCTAAAGCGAGTGCCTAATGCTAGAAAATAGAATCATAGATCATATTGTGTATGCTGTTCCCGATCTGGAGCAAGCTATGCAGGATTTTGAAAATAAAACGGGCGTAGCCCCTGCTTTTGGTGGGTACCATAGCCATCAGGGAACCAAAAATGCCATCGTAAACATAGGACAGGATGCCTATCTGGAAATTATCACGGTTGATCTTGCTAATGAAGCGATTACAGGACCACGATGGATGGGGGTGGATTTGATCCAAGAACCTAAAGTCACCAGGTGGTCTTTGAAATCCGATCAACTTTCCTCGGATAGCGCTATCCTACAGGCCTATGATGCACAGATGGGGGAGGTTAAGGGAGGACAACGCAATACTTCAAGTGGTGCGCTTCTCTCGTGGATGATGATTATGCCCTTACCTCATCCAGAGGTAGAGATTGTTCCCTTTATTACGAGTTGGGGCGCAGATAGCATACACCCTACTTCTAACTTACAAGAAGATTGCAGCCTACTTGGAATACAGTTTACACATCCGCAACCTGAAGTATTTCGGGAAGTGTGGCAAGGCTTGGGATTAGAAGAACCAATTGGCCTAGGAGCTGCAGCCCAGATAAAATTGGTGTTGGATACGCCAAAGGGCCGAGTAGAGTTGTGAAGCGGAGCCGTGGCGTGACAAAAGTGTATCTTGTGTCACAATAAAGAGTTATGTAATGGGGTTCTAATCTTGGAAAACTTTACAATATGCTTAGGATAAAAATCTGTGCACTACTACTATGTTTTGGTAGTACTTGCCTATTAATTGGCCAAAAGCCAGCGGATACAAAAGCGCAATATGAAGCAGCTTACAAAAAACGTATCCAGAAAACCTACCTTAATGAAGTGTATATCCCAGCGGATATGGCTGAAGCTTTCGCGGAGTTTAACCGACTCATCGACAAAGACTCCAAAAAGAAATTTAAAAGTGTGCCCGAGGATATTGCTGCCCGTAAACTGCACTTTAGCTTTGGACGTTGGATGACAGTTAATTGGTCCTTTTATGAAGGGTCCCGGTTTTCACATTACCTAAAACAGGTAGGCGTAACCCATCCGGACGATATGGCTAACTTCGTCATAATTTCTTACCATCGGTACTTGAATAAAAAACCGCTTGCAGTTAAGGAGCAAGTAGCTTTCTACAAGGAGAAACGGAAAGCCGAATTAGAGGCACGCAAGGCCCAGGGCACTGTGATACATACAGAAACCCGACAATTGCAGCCGAAAGGTAGCGGCAATTAGAAGCCGAATTTTCTGATTAATTGAAAAGAGCTTTGCAAGATGGAATACCGAGGTACTACATTACCTAGGATTTGTCTTCCTCTTGGACTGACCTGATACTGATTTGAACTTTTTCATCTAGATTATAGCCCTAGCCCCCGACAATTGTCGGGGTAATTCTCCTTCTTGATAGCTATCGGCATTAGTTTTTCCAGACCTTCCAAGTTTGAAACCGACCTGGCTAGCGCTAGCAGGCAGGCTCAACAAGCATTTCTTTAGCAAATCCAGTGTTATAGACAGCAAATCTAAATTTGCTCCATTGAGAATAGGCTTCAGCATGTATTCTGAAGTTCTAGTTCAATCAGTAAAAGGTAAATTTAAAAGTAGGTAAGAAGGTAATGTGGAAGATGATTTGTTTGAAAAGCTGGTGAGTGCGTACACTCACTCAGCCATTCAATTTGCCATTTATTCTAGCATGTGAAGGGGGGAAGGCTATGTTTCTTCCATCTCCAATAGAGACTTTTCGTATTTCTTGACCATCATGGCCTGTTGTTCGGCTATTTTGTTCAATACTTTGAGTTCGTCATTTAAGACTGCATCTTTAGTCTCAACATCTTCATGATAAGGCAATTCTTTCTTTTTGCGATTAATATCCAAAATCTTTTGAATAGTTTGATGTAGGGCGATTCTGGCTTTAACTAATCGTCGTTTGATGGTTCTTCGCATCATACTCTGATGAATTAAGCTTTTTTCAATGGATGAATTAGGTAGTTGGTCGTCAATCATTCTCATAATCAAAAGGAATAGGAGGTGCTAAAATATCGCAATTTTTGGCCAAAATAAAATCTTTGGTTCAAAAAGGCGAATGAAATAATTCTCTCTTTTGACTAAGCTAAACGTATTATTATTTTGTAACATGTACGAATTACTTCATTATTACAAATTTATAACAATTTGCAGAGTCAAATGGATTTGTGTGAGTGTCAGAAAAAATGTTAAAGTTTTGAAGCCGTGTTTTGTATCAGTAAAGAAGATGCCTATAGCCGCTTTGAAAGCTTTTATGCTTGGCCACAGGTGTAAAGCATACTCTGATGTTTGGGCGAGTATAACAGGGATTATAAGGAAGTAGTGTGGAATTGAATGAGTTCCTCAGTAGTGGGTGTTTGGGGTCTGGGAACTATAATTTGATTATTTTGATACCTGTACTAAAACTATAATTTGAAGGGATTATTTTGTAGTAGCACAATTTTAATTCGTTAAAGTCTATCTCAAAATACGAAAAAAATCATATTTGGATAGAATTTAATGTATTATTTTTCTTTCCCAGCCCCCAATGACAATTTGCAATTAGGTATTTTCTATTTTATCGCACCTATTGCTTCATTTTTCTTAATTAAGCCTAAACGCTGTTGAACATTCGTAAAGGTGCGGCCTTGGTCTTCCGGTGTGTTTAGGATGTAATCCTTAAGCCGATCAATGGAGGTAGTGGCCACATGCATGCGGGTATCGGAGGAAGCATAATAAATAAAAACCTCACCATTGTCTTTCACGGCCCAGCCATTGCTAAATGTGACATTGGATACATCTCCTACACGTTCAATTCCTCGTGGTGCGATAAAATGCCGATTGGGTTGTCGAATGACTTTCCAGGGTTTGTCCAGATCACAGAGAAATAAGTACAGAACGTACCGCAGCCCCGCCGCAGTCCGCCTCACTCCATGTGCCAGATGTAACCAACCGATGTCTGTCTTGATTGGCGCTGGACCAAGTCCGTTTTTGACTTCCTTAACAGTGTGGTATTTCTTCTTATCAATGACCATTTCATCCTCCAACACTGGGTTTTCTATATTCTTGCACCAAGCCCAGCCAATTCCGCCGCCCCCACCGGTTTCTATGAACCCATCCATTGGTCGGGTATAAAAAGCGTATTTGCCCTTTACAAATTCAGGATGCAAAACACAGTTTCTCTGCTGCGCTGAGCCTGAGATGAGGTCAGGCAGCCTTTCCCAGTTAATCAGATCCTTGGTTCGAGCGAGACCAGAGGAAGCCAGCGCTGCTGAGGTATCATTGGGTTTGGAAAAATCCTTCCGTTCTGTGCAAAAGATACCATATATCCAGCCATCTTCATGCTCCACCAATCGAATATCATATACATTCATATCTGGATCCGAGGTTTCTGGCATGACGGTAGGGTAGGGCCAAAACTGAAAACCATCTATCCCTGTTTTGCTCTCCGCTACACCAAAAAAGGACTTTACATCATTGGCCTCTATACGTGGCACCAAAATGATCTTGTCTCCCCAAGCCATGGCTCCGGCATTAAATACCGTATTGATCTCAAGACGCTCCATAAGATAAGGGTTGGTTTCAAAGTCGAAGTCATATCGCCAATTCAATGGAGTATGTTTCCAGGTTAGGACTGGATTCTCATATCTATGGAATATACCATTGTAATCCTGTTCGATCCGTTTATTCTTTCTATTGATCCACTGTTCGTGTTCTTGCACTAGAATATTTCTTCTTTCAGTGAAAGCTTCTTTCGATTTCATTCTTACTGTTTTAACTAAATAGGTTACTCAGGCTAAAATTTCTTTCTTATAAGAAATTGACTTGAAAATGGAATAGTTGATAGCCTTTTCGATCAATTTAGGTCAGGCCTGCCTTAGCATGCAATCCCTACACCCATTGATCAAGCAATAAGATGCCAATAATACCAATAATGGATATGCCAGTTTCCATTACTGTCCAGGACCTCAAGGTTTCTTTAACGCTAAGATTAAAATACTCTTTGAAAAGCCAAAATCCACCGTCATTGACATGGGAGAAGGTTATACTTCCAGCCCCGATGGCTAAGGTCAATAGTTCTGGAGATGTACCCTGTTCTACCAAAGGAAGCATGATTCCTGCGGCCGTAAGTCCTGCTACTGTAGCTGAACCCAATGCAATTCGGATCATAGCAGCCGTCATCCATGCTAGCAATAAGGGAGATAGTGTGGTTTGACTTAATAAAGTGCCAATATAGTCGGCAGCCTTACTCTCAACTAAAATTTCCTTCAAGCCTCCTGCTCCTGCAATGATTAGTAGTACCATCGTTATGCTAGCCACCGCCGCACTTAGATCTTGCATAACTACTTCCATTTTCTTTCCTCTTCTAATCGCAAGAAAATAGAGTGCAAACAAGACGGCGATTAACATGGCGACGGCGGGGATGCCTACTGCTTCACATACGGATAGAACCCGACTTCCCTCTGGCAGAACTAGTGGTGCCAAGGCCGCTATGCCTATTAACACTACAGGTAACAGTGCACTTAGGATACTTAAAGTAGTAGAAGGTAACTCCTCCGTAGTTTTGGGGGCAGAACCTGTGAAGGTAGCTAGTGGTTTGGATTCAATTTTGGAAACAAAGGGAGATAAACCCAAGCCAGCTATGAGAATGGCCGGAATACCTACAACGAGACCGTATAAGATGGTTAGACCAAGATCTGCCTTAAACAATTCAGCGATGGCGGTGGGCGCTGGATGTGGGGGCAGAAAGCCATGTGTTACGGATAAGGAAGCTAACATGGGAATCCCTACATAAAGCAAGGGCAAATTTAGAGTGGCTGCTACGGTAAAAACCAGTGGCACCAATATCACAAAACCGACCGAATAGAACATAGGAATCCCTACAATGAATCCCGCAAACATCAATGCAAGTTGCACTCGCTTGATTCCAAATAGGTTGACTAGAGTGGTTGTAATTTGTTGTGCAGCGCCACTATCAGCAACTATTTTGCCCAACATGGCACCGAACCCAAGGATCAGTACCAGCGACCCTAAAGTCGCACCCATCCCTTTTTGCATAGCCTGTACCGTAGTTTCTAAGGACAAACCCTGTGCCAGGCCTACAAATATTGATACGATTACAAAAGAGAGGAATCCATTGATCTTCCAAACAGTGATGAGTAGTAGTAGCATGAGGACACCTACTACTATGATGAATAAAGGCATGGCCAATTTAGGTTTTAGCTAGTGATCTAAGTTTGTTTGCTAGTTTTTGTAGTCCAAGATCAGTTGATCTGTTTCTTCAACTGCTCATCCGTACTCATCGAAAAAGGTACTAAATCTGCCTGAGTAGCCCAAGTTTTATTAGGGCGATCCGTCATTTGAAACTGCAACACACCTCCTTCCTGAATATCGACATGATCAATCCAATTTTTTTCCCAATCTTGGCCGTTGAGGGTAGCGGATTGGATATAGACGTGATCTTTTTCATTATCGTTAGCTTCAATATGAAAGGTTTTCCCATTCTGCAACTTCATTTCTACCCGATCAAACAATGGGCTGCCAATCACATACTGAGTGGTTCCAGGTGTCACAGGATAGAAGCCCATAGCACTGAAAACGTACCAAGCAGATGTTTGACCGTTATCTTCATCTCCACAGTACCCATCTGGCGTTGGTGCATATAATTTTGTCATGACTTCCCGTAGTTTCTCTTGAGCTTTCCAACTTTGTCCAGCATAGTTATAGAGGTAGATCATATGTTGGATAGGTTGATTGCCATGAGCGTAGTTGCCCATATTGACTATTTGCATCTCGCGAATCTCATGGATAGTGAAGCCGTAATAGGAGGCATCAAATAGTGGAGGCATCTCAAATACTTGGTCTAACTTTTGAACGAAAGCCGCCTGCCCTCCCATTAAATCCATCAAACCTGCAATATCTTGAAACACAGACCAGGTATAGTGTAAACTGTTGCCTTCGGTAAAAGCATCGCCCCATTTTAGAGGATTAAATGGAGTCTGAAATTGACCGTTCTTATTTTTCCCACGCATCCAGCCGCTTTCTTGGTCATAAAGTAGCTTATAGTTGAGTGCTTGTTGATAAAAGCGTTTTGCATCTTCTTTTTTGCCTAGTGATTGAGCTAGTTGGGCCAGCGTGAAATCCGCATAGGCATATTCCAATGTTCTGGCAGCATTTTCATGGATACCTACGTCATAGGGAACATATCCTAGTTCATTGTAGTAGTCAACACCTGCCCTTCCTACCGAATTGACGGGTCGACCTTCACCTACTGCTGCATTCTTAAGCATTGCCTCATATAGGGCTTCTACGTCAAAACCTCTTACGCCTTTTAGATAAGCATCCGATATCAAAGAGGCAGAGTTGGAACCGATCATACAGTCTCTGTGTCCTGGGCTGGCCCATTCTGGTAACCATCCAGATTCCAAATAAGTATTGACCAAGCCCTGCATAATCTGACTATTCAATTCAGGATACATCAGGGTAAAGAAAGGAAAAACAGCTCGAAAGGTATCCCAGAATCCATTATCGGTAAATTGGTAGCCAGGCAACACTTTGCCATTGTATGGACTATAGTGCATAACCTCTCCTTTTTCATCTAGTTCATAGAACTTTCTAGGGAAAAGAAGCAACCTATATAAGCAAGAATAGAAAGTCTTAATATTATCTAGATCTTCATCATAGATTTTGATTCGATTCAGTTCTTGATTCCAGCTTGCTTTTGCCAGATCAAATGTCTCGTCGAAGCTATGGTTTCCAATTTCTGTGTGGAGATTGCGCTCCGCTTGAGCAGGACTGATGAAGGATGAGGCCACTTTGACATGAACCTGTTCGCCCTTTTCCGTAGCAAACCCAATTATGGCTCCTACATGTGCACCTTCCTGTTCTTTTTGATTGGGAAACAATTGCCAACCGTCGCCCCAACTATGTACTTCTCGAAATTCTTTGTCAAAGGTGGCAACGAAATAATTGTGAAAATTCTCGGGAACTCCACCACTGTTATTGCGACAATAACCGATGATCTTTCTTTCTTCTGGAATGACTTTGACCATTGATCCTTTAAAAAAGGCATCTAGTAAGATGTAGGCACTATCTGCTTTAGGAAAGGTAAAACGAAAATGAGCTGCTCTTTCGGTTGGGCTGAGTTCAGCGGTGATATCGTAATCTGCTAAGTAGACTTGGTAATGATGGGGGCGTACTGTTTCGGCTTTGTGAGAAAACCAAGAAGCTCTTTCCTCTTCTTTGAATTTCAATTTTCCCGTGATAGGCATTAGGGAAAAGGCCGCATAATCATTGATCCATGGGCTGGGTTGATGCGTTTGTTTTATCCCACGAATCTTATTTTCATCGTACTTATAGGTCCAGCCATCTCCCATTTTACTTGTCATTGGTGTCCAAAAATTCATGCCCCAAGGGAGGGCGATGGCAGGGTAAGTATTGCCATTTGACAAGCTAAAATCTGAATCAGTTCCCATCAAGGGGTTGACCAAGTCAACAGGACTTTCACTCGTTCGAGTTGAAGAGTATAGAGTAGGAGAGGAAGGTGTTTGACAGGCGAGAATTCCGATTAGTAGGAGGAAACTCCCGACTGCAAGTTCTTGATATTTCATACGATGCTTAATTGGCCAATCAAACTAATTGGAATACTGTTTGGTTTTCGGGGAAAGCAATTAGAGAATCGTTGTAGGTTGATTGACAATTCAGGTTTTTCGTTTTGCAGCCGCAGAATTCCGTTGGATTCGCAGCTGAAATTGTGATTCTCTACTACATTAAATTCAAAATTCAGTATGTTCCTATTGACCGATTGAAATATCCTTTCCATTTTCCATGGATAAAATTATAGAAAATATTTGAATTATGTGCTCGCGCACAGAAGAATTTTTATTTTTGTTTTAGGCAATAATCAAATGATCTTTTTGTTGGGTCCAATGACAAACTGCTTACTTCTTTTTATTTTAGGGGATGTTGGCGGGTTATCAACAGATTCTACAAGTCGATTTAAGATAGCGCTAGGTAGGACTTTAGTCTTTTATTACCTTGCGGTTATTTTGCTGAAAGGAGTATTTAAACTGATACAGTATAGCCTGTTTTGGAATAGTGAACTTGCTATATGATAGGTATACGTGAATTGTTGCACAGGCGGCAAACTTAAGCATATGAAGAACCGAGTACGTATCAAAGATATTGCAGAAAAAGCCGGCGTTTCAAAGGGCACGGTAGATCGGGTGTTACATAAGCGTGGAAACGTATCCCCGGAGGCCCGACAGAAAGTGCTAGAGGCTATTGAAGAATTAGATTATCAAAGAAATATCATTGCCAGTGCCCTGGCTTACAACCGGGTCTGGAAAATTGCAGCTCTGTTACCCCGTCCGGAAGAGGATCCTTTCTGGCAGCAGCCTAAGATAGGAATGGATCGGGCTTATCGAGCCGTTCGAGATTATGGGGTTACCGTCGACTTCTACCATTTTTCAGAAGCTAATTCTGCTGAATTCATGACCGCAAGTATAGAGGTACTTGAAGGCAGTTATGATGCAGTGTTAGTGGCGCCCATCTTTGCCAAGGAAGGCCACGATTTTCTGGATCGATGTCATGACCAGGGCTTAAAATATGTCCAAATCAACACCTATCTACCTAGAGAGGATGATAGCTTTATCTGTTATATAGGACAAGATTCCTATCAAAGTGGAATGCTGGCGGCCAAACTACTTAGTTTCGGGGTGGCAGAAGGTGATACCGCCATGATTTTACATCTGGAAAAGGCGGTTTACAACTCTATGCACTTGTTGGAAAAGGAAAAAGGGTTTAAGGACTTTTTTGAACAAAACCCAGATAAGTCTATTGTTTTCCATCATACTAGCTTTGAGGATATCTTTAACCTGGATGCTTTCTCTGAGTTTCTGAGAAAAACCTTTGAGGAACACCCAAATATTGCCGGGATTTTTGTCTCCACTTCGAGAGCTTTCCATTTGGTGGAGGTACTCGAAATAATGGGGTTGTCTCAAATGAAAGTGCTAGGTTTTGACTTGATCGACGCCAACCTTGGCCATCTGGAAAGCAATAAAATCAATTTCCTTATCAACCAAAACCCACTTAAGCAGGGCTATCTCGGTATTATAAATATTTTTAATCATCTCGTACTCAAAAAAGAGGTGAAGCAGATCCAATACCTACCCCTAGATGTAGTGATGCGAGAAAATATGCAGTACTATATCAAAGTAGAAGAAGAATTACACTTAATTATTTGACCTCCTGAGCCGGTTTGCTTGCTCACGTCATCCTACCTATCTAGCGAAATTTTCAGTTATGGTCGCTCCTGCTGACGCTAATGATTTACCTCTCAATATATACCTATTGACCTATGCAGCTGTTCAATCGTAATCTCATCTTATTATGTCTGTTTCTTGGCTTGAGTTGTTCATCAGAGAAGAAGGAAGTTGAGCGTTATCAGGTGATAGTACTTGGGGAAGGGACAGGGGGAGTGGCGGCAGCGATCCAGGCTGCTCGCAGTGGCGCTAAAACCTTATTGGTCAATCCAATGCCTTGGTTGGGTGGAATGCTAACGGCTGCAGGAGTGTCTGCAACGGACGGAAATCATCAGTTGCCGGCAGGCCTTTGGGGAGAATTTCGTTCACTGCTACGAGCGCACTATGGCGGGGCAGATTCTCTATTTACAGGCTGGGTTAGTAACACTATGTTCGAACCCAAGGTTGGTGCAAAATTTTGGGAACAATTAGCGACTGCGGAGCCCTCCTTAACTATATTGAACCAAACCCAATTTGAGGTGTCGCCAAGAACTGATGTAGGTTGGCCAGTTTCTTTGCTGAGTTCCAGTGGAGAAAAAATACAAACATTAGGAGCCCAGTTGGTGGATGGGACAGATCTCGGTGATGTGGCTGCCTTGGTGGGCGTCAGCTATGATCTAGGTATGGAAGGGAGGGCCAAGAGTGGAGAAGCTATAGCTCCAGTCGAAGCCAATGATATTATTCAGGATTTCACCTACGCTGCTATTTTAAAAAATTACGGTGAGGGAACGGATCACACCATTGCTAAGCCAGCCGGCTATGATCCTACCGTATTTCGTTGTGCTTGTCAGCATGAATGTCAAGAAGAAGGCGTACACCCCTGTCAAACTATGTTGGACTATGGTAAATTGCCGAATGGGAAGTACATGATCAACTGGCCGATTGCCGGTAATGATTACTATGCCAATATGGTAGAGCTTGAACCGGAAGAACGACATGCCATCTATCAGGCGGCCAAGGACCATACGCTAGGATTTGTTTATTATATACAGCATGAACTTGGCTATAAGCATCTAGGTCTGGCAGATGATGAGTTTCCAACAGATGACCTTCTTCCACTAATGCCTTATCATCGAGAAGGAAGGCGGATTGAGGGTGAAGTTCGATTGAATGTTGGTCATATTGTGCAACCTTTTGATTATAATTTATACCGGACTGGAGTAGCGGTGGGAGATTATCCTATTGATCATCATCATGATATGAACCCTGCTGCACCGGCCATAGATTTTCCGCCTGTACCTTCTTTTAATATTCCTATGGGCTGTTTGATCCCGGCAGAAGTGAAGCATCTACTCGTGGCAGACAAGGCTATTTCTGTGAGTAATATTGTTAATGGCGCTAGCCGCTTGCAGCCCGTTATTTTGCAAATTGGACAAGTGGCCGGTTTGTTGGCCGCCATGGCCGCCAAGGAAGAAGTTAGCCCAAGTGAATTGGATATTCGGAATGTACAAGATAGTCTCTTAGCCCATGGAGGATACTTGATGCCATATATGGATGTGCCACCTGATGATCCCTCTTTTGCAGCTATTCAACGGGTAGGGGCTACAGGTATCTTAAAAGGCAAGGGAATTCCATATAAATGGGCCAATCAGACTCGCTTTTATCCGGATACGACTCTTTCGGCGCAAGACTTAATTCCTGAGCTTCAACTTTGGGCACCGGCGATCTCTTTTACGGAAGTTGAAGCCAACACAGCACTTAGTGGAGAAGTATTGATAGCGTTACTGCAACCGCTGTTGAATGCAGAAGATGATGTACTATCAGCTATCGCAGCCTGTCAAGGCGGAGAATATGACCCTCAGCAGCCGTTGAGGAAGGCCTGTGTAGCAGCTATTATTGATCGATTTTTGGATCCATTCCATGCCCGAAAGATTGATCTAGAAGGCAATTATCTTTCCAACTAAATTCTTTTGAAGAATCTTCTTGTAGTTACGAAGAAAATCTACATTTGCGCCTATGATCATCCAAGCAGAGCAACTTAGTGCCGGTTTAGGGACCGTGGAACTTCTATCTGATATCAATTGGAGCGTGGAGGAAGGGCAGCATTGGATCATTACAGGTGCGAATGCTGCGGGTAAATCCATGTTGATCAATACCTTAATAGGCCGCACTCGAATTATGGCTGGCACCCTCCGCTTCCCGTTTCTAGGAGAAAAGATTGACTTCCTTAAGAAGAAGACAGCGATTGCTCGGGTATCCTTTACTGACACTTCCAAATTATTCAAGAGTGCGGAAATACAGCATTATTACCAACAACGCTACAATGCTTTTGATGCCGATGGTCACTTGACTGTTCGGGATTACTTGGATACAGGGGGCTTCGACCCGAATCATCCTGAACATCAAGAGGTTTTGGAACGCTTAGGGCTAGATGTACTACTTGATAAAGAGCGGATTAAATTATCCAGTGGGCAAACCCGTAAATTGTTACTATCTAAAGCCTTGATTAAGCAGCCACAATTGCTCCTGCTTGATAACCCATACATTGGCCTCGATGCAGGAAGCAGGCAAGTACTTAATGATACTTTAGACCGCTTGGCAAAGGAGAGCAAAATAAGCATTGTCCTGTCCGGGCACTTTGATGTCTTGCCCGACTGCATCAGTCACCGCTTGCATTTAGAGGAGGGTACACCAACCTACGTAGGGCCGTGGAAGAAACTGGCCGTGGATCAACGGACTCCGCCCGCTACTGTACAGGAGGAGGCTCTAAACCACTTGGCAAGGTTTTTCCAGGAACGAGCTCAGGCCTTGTCCGTAGAGGATGTATTCAAATTGGATGGAGTGAGTGTAAGGTATGGGAGTACTACCATATTGGATGAACTCACCTGGCAGGTAAAACCAGGGGAGAAATGGATGCTGAAAGGACAGAATGGCGCTGGTAAATCCACCTTACTAAGTCTACTATATGGAGATAATCCCCAGGCCTATTCCTTACCGGTTTATCTGTTCGATCAGAAACGAGGTCCCGGCCAAAGTATTTGGGCCATTAAAGAGAAAATAGGATTTACTTCGCCGGAGCTTCACGCCTATTATGATCAAGACTTATTGGCTAGGCATGTGGTCTGGAGTGGATTGACTGACACCTTTCATGTAAAACCGGGAACCCCACAAGAGTTTCGAATGGTCACCAAGTGGCTTTTCCAATACTTCGGGATAGAGGCCTATTTTAATGAGCCTTTTAGCCAACTTTCCACTGGGATACAACGACTAATCTTATTGATGCGAGCTTTGGTTAAAGTGCCGCCTGTTTTGTTGTTGGATGAACCTTTTCAGGGCTTTGATCAGAACTTAATCCAGTCTTGCCGCGAGCTTTTGGATCGTCTAATGAGCCGAGAATCTACGCTGATTTTCATTACTCACTTTGAAGCGGAAGCTCCATCAATCGTGGATCAAATCTTCCGCCTCGAAAGTTAATAACCCACTTACTCCGCATCTGGAAGGAAATCGGGCAAGCCCTTAATCACTTTCTGAAATAATCCTGTAGAATCGCTATCAAACCAGGTTTCTGGGTTTTGATTGGATTTGAAAACAAATGGATTAATACGAGTGGTATCGCGGTATATATCGATGAGGAAGTCTTCCCCCAATTGCGGCCCTTTTATTCTAACACTGCCCATTTTATAGTTAGCAGCTGCCAACTCATCAAAATCATCAGCAAAGGTCTCCCCACGCAAGGTTTTGAATTCGTGCAGATAGTTTTCTACTTTCATTGAATCTAGCAATTGATCACCGAATACCCAAGCCGCAGAGGTCTTGGTAAAGGTCATAGACTGCTCTGCTTGTTCTATAGTGACTTGATCAAATATGGTATTGGGAGTCGTATTGGTCAACATTCTGTTGCGGTAGGAGTTAAAGCCCTGACCGAGGGTTAAGGTTTGAAAACCATCCACGGCATAGACCTCTTTGCCACTAGTTAAACGTATATAGGAAGTGCCGGTCTGCGCTTGTTGATCAAAGGCAAAACGACCAGAAATAAAATCTTCCAGAAGGGATTCCCCATCAAAAACTTGGATGCGAGTTCCTTGTCCCTCACCTACCTCATAATCAGCCCATTTTTCTTCGGCATTAGCGGCGATGTATTTGGTTTGAATCAGCTTTATGTTGCCTAGGAGGGCCTGAATAGCGGTAGAAGTAGCTTTGGTATTGACCGTGCCACTAGAGGCAATCCAGCCACCTTCTTCCTTTTGCAATATGATTTCTTCGCTAGCTGGCGGTTTTGTGTTGATAATGATTCGACTTACCTGGTTCGTGTCCACCTGTATCAATTCGGTATCAAAATTGCTGGTACGTTTCCCAGTGAGAACCTGGGAAAGGCCATAGATGGCTAGTAAACCAAGAAAGATGAAGAAAAGTGTTTTGTTGTTCATGCTTAAGTGGTTTTCTCCGAAAAAGACGATTGAAGCGTTTGGACTGATGGGCCATTAAGGCATGGCAATTTGGTAAAACCATCAGTTACTAATCAGTTATGGCTGGCAAATTTGAGGAAAATTCGGGATTCAAGCAAAAAAGCGCATAAAGAAGTTGTTTTACAATTAAGAGAACATTTATAGACATACCATTGATAATCAACATTCCAACTCCTTTCAGCTTCCAATGTAAAATAGCTTAAAAAAACACCCCTAACTCAATGAGCTAGAGGTGTTTTATAAGTAGAAGGTATTATTTTTTACTTCTCCGAATCATTAAGATATCAGAGTTTCATCCTTATCTTATGGATTTTGTTCCATCAATGGATTGGCATCGATTTCAGCTTGCGGAATCTGCCATTGCCATCGGCTGTCACCTGCAGGCACCTCCAATAAATTGGCCAATACACCCGCATTGTGGTTAGCTCCTGTTCGATCTAATGGCAAATTCAAGCGCTTAAGATCATTGAAGCGGAAACCTTCTCCCCACAATTCCCAACGCCGTTGCAGCAAAACTTCTTGAATCAACTCTTCACCCGTTTTGCTCGATATCACATACTGAGGGTCCCGATTGGACGCCAAGGCAAAGAGTGCTTGAGCGGCATCCGCTTCTCCAAGGCGAGCTTTTGCCTCTGCTTCGATCAAGTACATCTCAGCTGCTCTCATGTACGGTACATCTCCACGACTGTCTCCCGTAGCAAGGGCCAAAAACTTCTGGCTGGTATACGGGAAACGCTTGTGACGAGAACTGATCTCAATACCAGCAGGTAGGTCATTGTGTTCTCCTGTTGGATCAAATACCATGGAACGAACATCAGTCGCTGGGATCAAATCATATAGGCTGCTATTGATAGATTTGGGATTCCCTCGTATGTTCGATGAACTGAAATTTCTTGATATCCAAGCACCAAAGTTGGTAAAAGTAGAACCTTGCTCAGGATTGTAGAATCCACCCCACATCCATTCGGCATTAGTGTAGTCATTGAATCCTAACTGGTAGGTATCATTATCCATTAGTGGATGTCCCTCACGTGCTTCGATAGCTAATTGGGCCGCTAGGGCGTAATTACCTTGTACCAAATTAACACGTGCTTTCATCCCTTTAGCTACATTCAGATTGATATGTGATGCATTTGGACGATCGTAGCCATCCAGCAAGTTGATGGCTTCATCTAGATCCAGGTTAATCTGCTTGTACACCTCTTCTACAGTACTTCGAGCCTGTGGTTCACTGGTACTACTTAGCATCAATGGAATCCCTAGTTGACTATTACCGCCATTAGAGTCATACCGCTGAGCATACAATTGTACCATGCGAAAATGGGCAAAGGCACGATAGGCGAAGGCTTGACCTAGTGCTGCATTGCGCTCTGCTTCCGGTCCGGAGGCTTTTTCTGCTCCTGCAATCACAATGTTTGCATTGTTGATGACTTTATACATGACGCGCCAAGTATGGCGAGTATCCGTATCTGCGGCATTGGTGTGATCATTCCATCTAGCCATATTGATCCACCAGCCATTCGCGATAGCATTCATAACCAGGTCTTCACCCAAAACGTCATTCTGAATCATCATAGCAGAGTATCCACCACGACCATTGGAGCCTTGCCGAGTATACATCAATCGATGAATACCGTTAATAATGGTAAATAGGTTGCCAGTTGTGGCAGTGGCAGAATCAGCAGATACAGCCGTGGTCGGGGCTTGATCTAGGAAGTCTTCACTACAAGCTGTGAAGGCAAGCACCAAGCCTAAAAGAAGAATATATTTAGAAAAGTATTTTTTCATTGTAATCTAATTTTCAATTTCAAGATTTAAAAGGTTCCCGTTACACCTAAGGTGATCACTCTTGATGGCGTGAAAACATTTTGGGTAGTACCATTGAAATTTTGGTTAACATACATTCCTTTTCGATCGGTAGAGAAGAAAATATTTTCACCATTGGCATAAATGCGCAGGGCTTGGAAACCGATGCTGTTTGCTTTCAATGCCGGGAGATCGTAGGAAAGATTAATCTGACGTAGAGCGATATAAGAAGAGTTGACCAACCAACGGTCAGATCCCGCTCCAAATGCTGAGGTCTGAGAAACATCTAATCTCGGTACATTGGTAAGATCTCCAGGCTGTTGCCAGCGTTCCAAAATGTCAGTGCTATAAGCAGTTCCATAGGTGCCGGCGGACATGAGACCTGCATAATTGGTGTCATAGGTTTGGCCTCCGATCTGATAGGTGAATAGTACACCCAAGCGGAAACTTTTGTACGTGAATCCACTGTTGAAGCTACCAAATACATCAGGAACGGCGGTACCGACAAAGTCAAACTTGGCTTTGTTTTGATTAGTCGTTACCAAAGTACCATCGGCTGCAGTACGAACATCCGTATCATTAATGTCTATATCGTCGTCCAAAATGTATAGTGCTGCCCCATCCGCTGGGTCAACTCCATACCAATCTCTTAGCCAGTAATCATAGATTGATCCACCAACGACCAACTTCTTACTACCATTGATGATTTCTTCCTGTGGTAGTCTTGTAAACTCATTTTTGATAGTAGAAGCGTTGACATTTAATCTCCAGCTGAAATCATCTGTTCGAATCACGTCTACTGCTAGGTCGACTTCAAAGCCTCGGTTAAACATGGCGCCGATGTTGCGGTTAACATCATCAATACCAGAGGACAAAGGCAGTGGAACATTGAATAGTAGATTGTCAGTTAAGCGATTGTAATATTCGATGCTACCAGAAACACGGTAGTTAAATAATGCGAACTCTAGCGCGATATCCGTCTGTTGATTAGATTCCCATTCCAGTGTTGGGGCTGCCAAAGTACTGACCAATATACCAGGTTCGCTAGCGTTATTGTTACCCAAAGAGAACAAGGCCTGGCTTGCAAAGAAACTCAAAGAGGTATTGTCCAGGTTGGAGTCGTTGCCTACCTCACCATAAGAGGCACGAGCCTTCAGCATACTGATCCAGCTGATTCCTTGTAAGAAATCTTCCTGGTCGATGCGCCATGCACCACCTACAGACCAGAAGTTACCCCAGCGTACGTCGCTGTCAAAACGCGAAGACCCGTCTCTGCGATAAGACCCAGAAATGTAATACTTATCATCAAGATCATATTCTAACCTTGCGAGGTATCCTTCTGTACTATATAGGTTGGTGAAGGAATTCAGGTCTGAAGTATTTGTGAAGTTCACCAGTTCGGTATTTCCCTCTGCTACTACATCTGTACGGAAACCTGTCAACCAATTGAATTCGTACTCAAAACTCTCATGTCCTACTAAAGCAGAAAAGGAGTGCCGTCCAATGTCTTTGCTATAGTTCAACAATTGATTATAACTAATCGAGGTGCGAGTAGAGGCGTCACGACCAGCTCTACCAGCGGGAGCACCATCGCCCACGATTGGGTTGTCGAAGTCCTCATTGTTGAAGAAACGCTTGTCCAAACTCGCGTTGGCCGTAAACTTGAATCCATCCAAGAAGTACAGATCAACATACGCCCGGGCACCCAAAGTTGTGATTCGGTCACGGTCAATATTGAGTAGGGTTTCCTGAATTACATGACGACCATTCGTATTTCCTACTCGATCATCGCCAAGGTCGAAGATCCGGTTTCCTGCATCGTCCAGAATGAATTCTCCGCTTACAGGGTCGTGCTCATACACAGGATAGATCGGTGCGATTCGTCTAGTGGAAAAGAATGGGTTAACGAAAGAAGTACTCCCATTATCGGCTGCTTGGTTCGATTCAGAACTAGCACCAGAAAGATTGAAGCCTGTACGAATCCATTCCTTTGGCTGCATGTTTACATTGATTCGACCTGTAATCCGTTGAAAATCTGAATTTAAGATCCAACCTTGGTCATCTAAATAACCGATCGAAGCAAAATAGCTGGTTTTCTCTGTTGCACCTTGGTAGGAGAGATCAACATTGGTACGATTTCCAGCTCTCACCAATGGATCCTGCCAGTCCAGGTCATCTGCGTACAACAATCGGGCGCTAGGATTCAATTGTCCATCGGTACCGACAATCTGGTCATTTGCTACATTAAAGGGGTTTACCCCAAGCAGGCCAAAAATATTGTCAGACGCCATTTGGTTGGCCTCCGCTTCGGGAGTACTACCAGAAACAGATAGACTATTTCTATAGGCCTCCCACATAATTGGGTAGTACTGTTCAGCACTAATCCTGTCGTACTCAGAAATCCCTCGACCAGTTACTCCTCTACTTACATTTAGGGTCAATTTCTCGCCATCCTTGCGGCCCCCTTTGGTCGTGATCATAACTACGCCATTAGCTGCTTTACTACCATATAGGGCAGTGGAAGAAGCATCCTTCAACACGGTGATGCTCTCTACATCATTGGGGTTAATACTGGAAAGGCTACCCGAAAAGATAATTCCATCAACGACATACAAGGGTTCGCTTGAAGCATTGACAGAGCCAAACCCTCGAACGCGAAGACCAGAACTTGATCCTGGTTGTCCATCTCCTGGAGAGAACTGTATGCCTGCTGCGCCTTCGATGGCAGCCGAAACATTGGTCAAGGCTCTGCCTTCCAGGGCTTCGGCATTGATTTGGGTGGCTGAACCCGTAAAGCTTCCTTTTTTGGCTGTTCCGTAAGCTACTACGATGACTTCGTCAAGTACACCAATGGATTCTTCCATGGTGACATCTAGTACAGTAGTGGATGCCGTGACTAGCACCTCTTGATTGCTGTAGCCGGTGTAAGAAAAGATTAAGGCGGCGGGCGCTGATTCTACGGTGATCGAGTAAGTACCATCTACGTCAGTAATAGATCCTGTGGTAGTACCCTTAACTAGGATAGTGGCACCTATCAGCGGCTCACCTTGCCGATCTGCAACTGTTCCACGGATCGTTGCAGATTGAGCAATTGAATACTGCACGCCGAATAGCATCAAAGCTGCCATTAGGACTGTGCGTAGGCTTAACTTCATGGATAAAAGATTATGGATTAAAAAATAAATACAGCATTCCCTAAACCGAATCGAATGAACGATTAAGTTGATACCCATTACCTCATATCCTCGTCACTTTATCCCATTACATTCCCAGTCAACCTGCCAAGACACTTGGTCCCCAGAAGAGCATATGAATACCCATCCACGGCCAGAAAGTTTGGCAGTCGATACGAAACTTGGTATAGAGTTGGGAGAATGATGGTGTAGCTATAGTGTTGATCAACAGGAGTTTACCAAAGGTGGTTATGATTGCCCTTCGATAGAGTACCCTAGTCTCTCAAACGCTAAGCTATTACTGGAAAAAGATTTGACATGGATATTTAGCGTAGGTCAACTCATCTTTTACCGATGATTTTTTAGCTTCAGTGATGTCAATAAGGAAGGTCCTTGATAGGCCTTAAGTAGGCAGAAGCTAGTGAGTATGATCCTTTTTTTCATCATCAAACAATTTTGGGTTTAGAATGCGTTTTTTTCACAAATACTATATGTTGAAATAGCTTTGAGCTATTCAAAATGATTGTGAATAAAGTCCTAAAACTTCAAAAAAGTTTTTTTCTACTAATCTTCACTAGTATAATAAAGTAGTGCAACAAAAATGTCTATAGTCACACTACTCAGGCGTGATTGGCGGCAAGATAAATAGCCTAGCGACAGTAAAATTGTACAATATTGCACTCGACTAAAATTGCCAGGATTGTCGGGGCAGATATACTGGGATTTGGAGCTTTGGTATGCTAGTAGACTAAAGTATTTGCGAGTTGATCAAAACTTTTCCAGATATAATTGTTATTTCGTCATAGGATTAGTTATACCCTAATAAACTAAAAGAAACCTCCTTCTCCGACAGTTTTTGTGGTTCTACCTGGCTTGCTAAACAGGCAGCGTTTAAGAAGGAAGGCTCACGATGAAAAGAAGTAGGGCTTTCGACTAAAAGGGTAACATACTACTAGATATCAGCGGTAAGAAGCCTGACCGCTGCGTTGAGAGCAGCCTAAAACCTGTGCTTTACGGTAATTCTAGCAGTCGGTCTTCCCACTTCTGCTTTCTTAATGTCTGATAGTATAAAGGTGACTCAAAAACACAAAAATCGTCGGAGAACCATAAATCGTATATTCTCATGGAGTTGCGCAGGGACTTGTTGAAATGGTTTCCAAAAGCTCCACCTCATAGTATGAAGGAAGTTGTTGGTTAGCTTCCGAGACTCTCACCACAAATCAATTCTGTAGTTAAGTTTCTGTCTAGTCCTGATAGACATAATGGCGCTCTTGAGCCGCCTTATACGATACAGTGTCAGACAGAAAAGGGCATTTGCCTGGCAGTCAAAGGTATTCTAAATTAAAAGCAGACTTTTATTCTTATGGAGCTGCGCAAGGGCTTGTATAGATAAGTTTCCAAAAGCTCCACCTCAAAGTATGGAGGAAGTGATTGATATGCTTCCAAAACTCTCACCACAGATAAGCACTACTTTATTCGGATAACCGACTGAATCCGAAACCGACGCCTTATTCAAACCGATTTGTTATGGAAAAAGCACTATGCTGGCAGGAGCCAGTTAGGGCTTTGATTTGATGCCTTTAACGGCGCATCAGGTCATAGAAAACACCCAACTTTCCTGCTGGAAGGATTGGATTTTGAAATCACTCACTTGTTATCGATGAAAAAAAATATCTCAACCTTCAAACAGTTTGAGGAGTTGGAGCTTTTGCGAGCTTCCTTCACAACGCAATTTTTTAAGCCGCATTTTCATGAACAATATGCGCTAATTTTCTTGGAAAATGGTAAAGTGGATTATTCCTATAAGGATAAAATTCGACTGGTAGAAAGTGGCACGATTATGTTGCTGAATCCTTATGAAGTACATACGGGGAAATCCGTCAATGGAACCCCTTGGGACTTTCGATCTTTATACATTTCTCAGAATCTTTTTAAAAGTATTTATGCTGAGATCACCGATGCGCAACCTTATCCTGCTTTTGCTCAACCAATGGTAAAGGATCGACAATTCTTAAGCCATTTCACCCATGTTCATGAGTATCTACTCTCAGAAACACAAGACGAGCTAGCTCGTCCCGCTATCCGAGGACTCGTGGAGGATTTGGTTGAAGTGTGTGCTTTCGAATCTTTTCAGCCAAAATGGGGACACCTGCAAGAAAAAGCCGAGGCCGTAAAAGCCTATATTGAGGATCATTATTTGGAGCAAATTCGTCTAGACGAACTGCAAAAGGAATTAGGCTTTAGTAAGTATTACCTGATCCGCTTATTTGAGTCGGTCTATGGACTTTCTCCGATCCGCTATACGATTAACTTACGCATAGAAGAGGCGAAGCGCTTGTTGTATAGTGGAATGAAGTATACAGAAGTAGCTTATTCCACGGGCTTCTATGATCAGAGCCACTTTATCCGACATTTTAAAATGATCGTAGGAGTGACACCTAAAGCCTTTTGTTAAGCTTGTTGTGCATTAAGGAAAGCGGCGAGTTTGCGGATGGCTCGTCCCCGATGACTGATGTTATTCTTTGTGGCAGCATCCATTTCAGCAAAAGTAATGGCTTGGTCTTCTGGAAAGAAGATAGGATCATAACCAAAGCCTCCTTTGCCCTGTGGTTCAAAACCTATATGACCATTGACAATTCCTTCGAAGGTATGTACTTCGCCATTAAGGACGAGGGCAACGACCGTCTTGAAGCGTGCCTTGCGGTTTTCCTGGCCTTGGAGTTTTTGCAATAGGAGTTTCATATTATCAGTCGAATCCCTTTGCGGGCCTGCATAACGGGCAGAGTAGACCCCTGGTTCGCCATTGAGTGCTTCTACTTCTAAGCCGGTATCCTCCGCAAAACAATCCTGCTGATAGTGGTCTAACACATAGTTGGCTTTCTGCAAGGCGTTACCTTCAATGGTAGGTTGCGTTTCGGGAATATCTTCTTCGCAACCTATCTCTTTGAGGCCAATAATATTAAAAGTACTACCCAGTAGCTCATTTACTTCTTTGATCTTATTGGGATTGCCGGTGGCAAAAACTATAGATTCCATCTTTGATTTATGCGCTTGGTAAGAAAATTTGTTTTAAGGCGAGCCAAAGAGCTCCCGCTTTTTTATTGTTGCCCGCTATACGTTCTTGCTGTATTGTTCCAATTGCATCTACCCGCAGAAAAGTAATGTTTTGATAGGAAATGGGCTTATAAAGCGGAATTTGAAAATTAAAACACAATTGTTTAGGATCAACACCAAAAAGGAGGATATATTGGACTTGTGGATCGAAGATTGAGGTATTAATATGCATCGAACTTCCCGCTACCAAAGACAGCGCAGATACATCTTTATCAATGTCGATTTTGGCAGCGGCCAAAATCTTCTTTAGGTAAGCCAATCGTTCAGTTTCTGCTTCATCAACTTCATAGATGATAAATATACCTCTTTGGCCTTCACCACTTAAATCTGAAGCTTGAAGATGTCTTTCTGGACTTGCAAATAATTCGAAATCTAGGAACAAGAAAAGTTGATTTTGTATCAAAAAATAGATTTAAACAGAATTATATTTTGAATTCGACCTCTAGTATTGCTAAAAATAAAATCTTTAAGTATTTTTGTGAAAATTAGTACAAATGAAATACGATATAAAGATAACCAAAGTTAAAGAGACTCGCCTACCGCAACTCGATTTCGATAATATTCCTTTCGGAAAAGTGTTTTCGGACCACATGTTCTTGGCTAATTATGAAAATGGAGAATGGGTAAATCCAAGAATTGAACCATTCGGCCCATTCCAGATTCACCCGGCTTCTATGGTGTTGCACTATGGCCAATCCATCTTTGAAGGCATGAAAGCTTCGAAGAGTTTACACGGGAAGCCTATGCTTTTACGCCCAGAGATGCACGCGCAACGTCTGAATGCTTCTGGAGCACGCATGTGTATCCCTGAAATTCCACAAGACTTGTTCCTGGAAGCCGTTCACACCTTAGTCGATCTAGATAAAGATTGGATTCCTCCCGCTGAAGGTAGTGCACTTTACATTCGCCCCTACGTGTACGCAACGGATGAATTTATTGGTGTGAAACCTGCGGAATCTTATACTTTCTGCATTTTCACGGGACCAGTTGGACCCTATTATGCGAAGCCGGTTCGTTTGTTGGCAGAACAGACTTATGTTAGAGCGGTGAAAGGTGGAACAGGTGAGGCTAAGGCTGCTGGTAACTACGCTGCTTCTCTCTTGCCAGCCAGATTGGCTCAACAGAAGGGCTTTGATCAGGTAATGTGGCTAGATGGCAACGAGTTTCAGTATGTGCAAGAGGTAGGCACTATGAATATATTCTTTGTCATTGATGGCAAGGTGGTAACTCCTGCAACGGATGGAGCTATCCTGAAAGGTATCACTCGTTACTGCGTGATGGACCTCTTACGTGATAAGGGATATACCGTAGAAGAGAGGCCGATCAAGATTGCTGAGGTAATGGAGGCGCATGCTGCTGGAAAGTTACAGGAGGTTTTTGGAACAGGAACAGCGGCAGTAGTTTCCGTCGTTGAGGCCATCTCTTATGAGGGCAAGGTAATTGAAATTGCAGCTCCAGGTCCAGAAAGTGTATCCACCATGGCTAAAGCAGAGATTGATGGCTTGCGCTCTGGCCGGATTGAGGACATTCGATCTTGGGTAATCCCTGTGCAATCACCCGCCTTGGTTGATATGTAACAAGAAGCATCTTCTCTAAATGCAAAAAATAACTTTATCGTAGATGTAAAAAAGGTAGTAGGGAAACCTACTACCTTTTTAATAGAACTCAATAGAGTTAGAAGTAAACGTATCGTCGAACCTTGGCGATATGTTTGGCTAAGCGTACCACCTGGCAAGAATAGCCATATTCATTATCATACCATAGATAGATGGTCGCACTTTTCCCATCTTCAGATAGCAGAGTAGAAGGGGCATCTACCACAGAAGTAGTGGTCATGCCAATGGCGTTGCTGGAAACATATTCGGTGGAATCGGAATAGTATATTTGTTCTACTAGCTCTCCATTAAAAGCTGCTTTTCTAAGAATTCCATTCAGTTCTTTCAGGCTAGTGCCTTTTTCCAGATTAAGATTCAAGATGGCTAGGGACACATTAGGAGTAGGTACTCGAATAGCATTACCAGTTAATTTACCCTTAAAGGCAGGATTCACTTTTGTGACAGCGCTGGCTGCTCCTGTTGTAGTCAAAACCATGTTAATCGGTGCTCCTCTCCCTCGACGAGGTTTTTTATGAAAGTTATCTAATAGATTCTGATCGTTCGTATATGCATGAATAGTTTCAATATGCCCCTTTTCAATACCGAGCGAATCTAAAACAATTTGCAGGACCGGGGCGATAGCATTGGTGGTACAAGAGGCTGCGCTGAAAATGCCTTCTGTATCCAAGTCAACGGTCTCATGATTGACTCCATAGACAATATTAGGAACATCACCCTTTGCTGGAGCAGTTAAAAGAACTTTACTGGCACCTGTTTGCAAATGTTGACCTAGTTCTGTTCTATCTCTCCAGACTCCGGTATTATCAATCACAAGAGGATTCTTGATTCCGTAGTCTTCATAGTCTACCTCTTCGGGATTACTGGCAAAAATGATCAAGATGTTATTTCCATTTACTACCAGAGAAGAACCATCAGGGGCGATCTCCATCATACCTCCAAATTCTCCGTGCACAGAATCGGAAGCCAATAAGGCAGCTCGTTTCTTTACTTCTTCGTATCGATCTTTGAGTTTTGGCCGGATTACAATAGCCTTGAGTCGCAATTGTTCCCCTCTCCCTGTCTCCATTATTAGCCGCCTGGCTACCAATCTACCAATCCTTCCAAAGCCATATAGTACCACATCTTTTGGTGCCTCATTTTTAGCGGATACATTGGTAAAAGAGCTTAGCTTATTGGCTACAAAGTCGGAAAGGGCACTAGGAGGTCTTTTGGCTTCGGCCCATTGCACTGTTAGTTTACCAATGTCAATTTTACAGGGAGCTAATTGTTCGATATCGTGAATAGCACGAGCAACCGATAAGCAGTCCTGAATGGTAATGGTTGCAGAACTATGTCTTTGGGCATACTGATGATTGTTGAGCAGGGTTGTGGTAGATGCACCATAGATATCCCTTCGGAACAAAACCAGCTCAATTGCCTTATCAAATCTTAATTCCCCGGTTATCTTTAGTAACTCAAAGGCTTTTTTTTCCTCCTCTCGCCATTTGTATAGCAGGTTATCGGTTTCATTGAATACTTCAGAGTTTACTTTTGGCATTTCTTTAATTTAGTTAAATGGTTGATTAGAGCAACGCAAAAATAAATTATTCAACTATGTTGATCATCGAAAAAATAGAATTATGTTCGGTGGTTAATGAAATAAATGCCTTCTCTGATAATTTTTTTGGTCTTACTCGTACCAAGGAGGCAGCCATACCTGGCTATTCGGACCAGCAAATAGCGCTCTAGATGAAAAAAATACGCGCAACGGGCACCTGGATACAAGGTAAAGGGGGCTCAAAACTTATTGGAGAACCTGGTAAGTGCTGGAGGTATAGATAAAACTTAGGTGTTTTTTGTGATTAAGGTCAACTTGCTGCTACTAATAATCTTCATAAACGGTCCGAAACTTAAGATTGACCTTAACGCCTAAATTGTACAAATTCCGATTCAAGTCCGAAGTCGTAGTGAAGATCCCTCTCATCCAGAATTCAAAGGTCGGTTGAATAACCAAAGAAAATGTTTCGCTGATATCTGTTTCCCAACCCACTGCAGTCACGAAGGCTATATTTAAAGGTCTAAATTCTTGTTCTTCATCAGCTACATCTATACGCTCCGAATTTCCATCGCTATGCAATATTTTAAAGGACGAATTTGCAATATTGTAACTCAAGGCCCCACCCAAGGTGAAAATAAACTCATTCCCCGGACTCACCTCTTGATAGAAATGTAATTCAGCGGGCACTTCAATGTTGAAATTTCTAAATAGAAAACTGCGTTCTGTTCCCTGGCCTTCATCGGGATCTCCGGGAAGTAAAGTTTCCCTAATCGTACGATACCCTGTATTCATAAAGTTGAGGCCAGTTTGAAAGCCAACCTTTTCGGTTCTCCATTCTGCTAGAATTCCGCCAGAATAGGAAAATCGGCCGCCTTCTAAGCTGTCTAATCTGTTGATTTCATCTTGGGTAATGAAAGAATAGGCGATAAGCCTGCGATCGGAGTAATTCGGATACAAACTTATGCCCCAGGAAAAACCAGCTTGGGCTATGCTCTCACCTACATAGAAAAAACAGAGAAACAAAAACAGAATCCTTAACATAGACAAGGGGTTTGATCGGGATAATAAAGTCTAATAACGCTCGAATTGTCAAAAGCGTATGCAGGGGAGTGCAGAGAATACTAAGGGTGACTGGAGAAAGACAAGTGGAGTAGGATCACATACGCCCGAAAGTTTTAACATTTTTGGGATATATAATTACCTGCCAAGCGGGATACTAATACCAATGCCCATGACCGGCTGTCCAGTGAGACCATTGACATCCAAGGCGGGTTTGAGTTTGAAACTCAAGTCATCATTGACATCGAATGAACGGAGGTGGGAATCGACATACGCCTCCATAGATTGCAAGGCATATAGTATGATGATACCCACGTAGGCGGTCTGCGTATTCTTGTCAAAGGAATCCCTCAGGTTTCGCAATGCATTAGGGCTATCGATAGTGGTACCTGAAAATTGATGAGGCTGATCATCTAAGGCCAATAGATAGGCATCGCGCAGATCACGGTAAAGATTTTGATTGTAATCGATGGCAAATCCTAAGCCAACAAAAGCACCATAGACCAAGGGAACCTTCCACCAGCGACGATTATAAATCTGGCCTCCCGCTGGAAGCAAAGACCACATTAAGGTCCGATTGGGTTTGGGAATGAATTTGGGTTTACTCTTGACTGCGGCATCCGCCTGCTCAAGGCTATCCACCACAACAGGGTCAGGTGCGACCTGCTCTAAGCTATCTACTACTTGTGAAGTGAGTAGATTCGGGAAAATGAATAAGCTGAACAAGAGGATTAGAATTCGCATACTTTAGTTTTGCTTCTCTGGCAATTTTCACTCCTATAACGCATCATAGTAAGATAAGATGAAGAGAATTGTCAAGATTGGCATTTTGTTAACCATTAGAGTTGTTCAATACACTTAAAGAAGTGGTTGAGCTCTTCCATGTTTTTAAATGGGATGACGATCTTGCCCACTCCTTTATCCTTGTCATCTACTTCCAGTTTGATCCCTTTAGAACCAAAGAAGGCTCGAAAGTCGTCTTGTACAGCTCGATAGTCGTAGCTATTGCTTTTGCGCGATGTTTTCTTTTTGGGAGAAGGAGAGGTCTGGTATTGCTTAGCCAATTCCTCTGCTGCTCTAACAGACAATTCACCTGCAATGATTTTGGCGAGCACTTTCTTTTGCAGCAATTTGTCCTTTATCCCTTTTATGGCCTTGGCGTGTCCTAGTGAAATCTCATCCGTTTTAATGGCCTTAATTACATCGAGATCCAGGTCAAGTATTCCAAGGTAATTGGTTATGGTGCTACGTTTTTTGCCTACTCTGCTTGCCAGTTGTTGGTCAGTTAAGCGAAATTCATCTTTCAATCTGTAATACGAATAGGCAATCTCAAAGGCATTTAGATTTTCACGTTGAATATTTTCAATCAAGGCCATCTCCATCAGCGTTTGATCATTGGCTATGCGAATGTAGGCTGGGATTTCCTTTAGATTTGCCAGCCTGCCCGCGCGCCAACGTCGTTCTCCAGAAATGATCTGATAGGTTTTCGGATCAAGTCGTCTTACTGTAATGGGTTGAATTAAGCCGTGCACTTTGATGGACTCAGACAATTCCTCCAAGGCTTTCTCATCAAATTCCTTCCGAGGCTGATCAGCATTGCGCTCAATATGCTCCAAGGGAATCATGGCAAACTTACTGGCAAGGCCTTTTACTACCTTCTCTGGATTTTCCTCAATGTCCTTGTCCATTTTTTTGGTAAAAAGCGCATCAAGGCCAGATCCTAAATCTGCTTTCGTGGCTCCTGCGCGACGTATTTTTTTTGCCATTGTATCCCTATTTATATCAGTTTACTATTGGATGATTTGGGGTGTATCCTAAACGACTTCTTGGTATCGTGGTCTAGCTAGCCGCCTTTGCGATCAAGTCGTTGTTTTTATCCAGAAATTCTTTCGCCAAATTCAAGAAATTAATGCTACCCTTACTAGCTGCATTTACCATTACTACTGGCATATGCAAATTCGGAGCTTCTCCGATTTTGGAATTCCGATGAATGATGGTATCAAAAACTTTATCTCCAAAGATTTCTCTTACTTTGGAGACCACTACATTCCCTAAGCGCAAGCGACGATCATACATAGAGAGTAGAATGCCTTCAATCTCTAGCTTGGGATTTAATTGCCCCTGTACCAGAGAGATGGTCTGCTGCAAATTGGCCAGTCCCTCCAAAGCAAAATATTCACATTGAACTGGGACCAATACCGAATCTGCCGCTGTCAAGGCATTCAAAGTAATGATTCCCAGAGAGGGTAGGCAATCGAAAAAGATATAATCGTAATCTTCTCTAACTTGATCTACCAGCTTTTTTAGCACAAATTCTCGCTCCTCAAATACTGCCAATTCCAACTCGGCTCCTACCAAGTCAATATTAGAAGGCATTACATGTAGGTTAGGGGTATCCGTTTCATAGATGGCCTCATATGGATCTAAGCCATTAATTAGGCAATCGTAGATAGTAGTATCAATATCCTGTGGGAGCGCACCTACACCAGACGAGGCATTGGATTGTGGATCCGCATCGATAATGAGAATCTTTTTTTCCAATATCGCCAGACTTGCTGCCAAGTTGATAGTGGTAGTAGTTTTCCCAACGCCCCCTTTCTGATTTGCAATCGCAATGACTTTTCCCATGATTGAATTTAAGGTTGATAAACTTTATTGGTAGTGTGGTAGATAGTAATTACAGATCTATACTTTCTCCAATGGAGGGCAAAATTAATGCTTTTCCTTTATCCGCAAAAGCTTTTTTCGCCGCTTCGTGATCTATTTTTATGTAACCGAAGGTATCGAAATGGCAACCGATGATGGTGTCGCAATCAATAAACTCCGCGGCTATGGCTGCATCTTCATAACCCATCGTGAAGTTATCTCCAATCGGCAATATCGCAAATTTAAGTTTGGGACAAGTCATTGGAATCAATTTCATGTCCAAGGTCAAGGCGGTATCCCCTGCGATGTAGAAGGAAGTCTCTTCATTCCATACTACAAATCCACCCGGATTTCCACCATTGCTACCATCTGGCATCGTACTAGTATGTATGGCATTTACATACTTGGCTGTGCCGAAGTCAAATGATGCTTTCCCACCATGGTTTAGTGGATGGCCATTGACTTCTTTCTTTCCAAACCAACTAACTACCTCAAAATTAGAGATCACAGTTGCTCCGGTACGTTTAGCAATGCGTTCTACATCGGCAATGTGGTCCCCATGCCCGTGTGTAACCAAAATGTAATCAGCAGGAATGCTATCTACATCAATATCTTTTGCCAATTCATTTGGCGTAATGAAGGGATCTACAACTAGTGACTTTCCTTGGGTTTCAATCAAAAAACTGGCATGGCCGTAAAAGGTGATATTCATGACGTTCGTTTTATTGGACAACTGTCCCCTTAGCTTTTATCAATGGAAGGATAGTATTCCGGAATGTATTCCTAGCAAAATCTCAATTGAGGTTCACTTTTAGCTCAGTAAGAAGACCCGAATTTAGTTAGACTTTGGCATAAAATGCAAGAATTGTATCATTGATTATGGTTCTTTGATAAATCCCTTGTTTGAAGACACTCAAAAATGAAATTCAACGCCTCACTGGCTGTATTCGTCAGTGCGGCTTTCTCATCTAATTTTAAGACTGTCCACGGGATTTGTCAAAGCAGGAGATTCTTTTCGAAGGTATTGTACTGCCAGTGCTCCCTCTTCTCGCAAAATCTCTGTTTGTTCCCAGTTTTCAGGCATTTCCGCTAGTTCTTTTAGCATGATTTCGGTAGAATATTGGGAGATCAGGTGATTGTATATCAACCAAACTTCATGCTGATCTGGGGCCAGTGTTTGGACCCAATCAGCAGGCTGATCGTCCCAAGAAGCAATGAACGCTTCAATATTTTTTAGGAATGGACCATCTTCATGCAATCCTTGATAGAACAGGTAAGCAGGCATAGCTTCATGATCTACGTAGATCGGAACTGATGCCTCACCAGTTTCTAGATCGAGTCGTGCCAAGACGGGGCGGATTTCCTCGATGCTTAGGGGCTCCCAGAAATATTTATATCCTTTTTGAACAGGTAACAATAAAAGAAGTGGGATGGCTAACACATAGGAATAGGAAATCGTTTTACCTCGTATAGATAGCACCTTTTCCTGCCATTCTTGAAATGCAAAAGCGAAAATCAAATAGAGTAGTGGAATAAAAAATAAGGTTAACCTGGGAATGAGAGAGTAGTAACCAAAAGCTGATGCAATCCAACAACTTAGGATCGGGAGTCCAATAATCATCAATAAGGCTTGGGACCGCCGAGCCAGGACAATGACACCCAGTATAAGCCCGATACTGCCAAACAAATAGGCCAAAAAGGTGAATCCAAAGGTTGATCGCAAGATAGATTTTAGTAGAAATCCGATTTGTTCCCAGGCACCGACTTGGAACAAATTGGTAGGAAAAAAGAATTGACTATGATAGTCAACCAGTACATCTTTGTTTAAGTCAGACTGTAGTATTAGCAAATAATAATAGCCAAAGCTTAACAGCCAGGATCCCAATACCATGCTCCATTTTGACAGCACTGACCAGGCTTTTTCACGCCAAGCTCTCCAGCCCACGAAGCATCCAATTCCAAAAAGCAGAAATACACTAGGCATGGATAACCAGGGAACTATGGAACCCACCAATCCCCATATCCCATAGAAAAATTGGGGCTTCTTATAGATTGAACCGACCGCTGATTGATGAAGCCCGCTTCGCAAGATCAGATAAACTAAAAATAAACTGATCATGGCATCGCTGCTGTATTGTTTCACCTCAGTGCTATAGCGGACGAATACAACGGAAAGTGTCATCCAACTGATGGGTACTAAATAGGCAAGTCCAGTCAATTGAACCTGCTTTGCAATGCCTAGTAACAAGCACAAGCTGAGACAGCCGGCGGCTAATGGCCACGCTCTTAGAGCGAACTCATTGGCACCCCAAAGCAAGGTGCAGAGTTTGGAAATGCAGAGAAATAGGGGAGGAGCGTATTGATCATAGTCTAGAACGGTAAAGAAACCAAGAAAATTCTTCTCCACTATGTTACGAGACAGGCTACTCTCATCTATAAAAAGAGAACGGTTTTGCCAAAATACAATTAGGCGTAGTACAATCCCGAAGAACAGGATGGCTACGCCTAATTGTTGGGTGCTGATTTTCTGTCTCACACCCCAAAAGTAAAAAGAAGATGATTAAGTTGTGACTTTTCCATTGAGGAGGATTCAATACTGCAACCAAAAAAGCGGCTCCTCCGGAAAGGTCCCATAAATTCAGACCTCCAACTTCTTTTTATTATCGGAAAGGAATCACTAATGGCAATCTTGCCTGTGCGCCTTTAACCGTAGTGATCTCTTTGACTTGTTTGTAATAGGGATACATGTCGCCCATCTTGGTTCGGACAAATTGATCCTGGATAGCCTCCGTATCACCTGTTCCCGTTAATTCCTCGATTAACTGCAATAAAGGCTCTTTGATTTTTGGATAGGTGGAAATACGGTATTCATCCAAGCCGCCCATATCAGCGGCAACCTTAATGGCATCTTCCAAATCTCCAATTCTATCCACTAATCCGATTTCTAATGCTGCCGTTCCCGTCCAGACTCGTCCTTCAGCGATGTTTCTCACCGTACTTTCGGGGATATCGCGCCCTTCGCTCACACGCTTGATGAAAATATCATACAAGCGATTGGTTTGATTCTGATACAAGGCTTTCTCTGCGGGCGACATATCATAAATGGTATTAAGCCCTAAAGAAAATTGACCGGTTTTAACCGTATCAAAATGAATCCCCATCTTATCATTAAAGAGTTCTTGTGTGCTTGGAATAATACTAAACACGCCAATAGATCCCGTAATGGTGTTCTCTTGTGCCAAGATACTGTCAGCCATACAAGAAATATAATAGCCTCCGGAAGCTGCATAATCACCCATAGATACGACTACTGGTTTTCCGGCTTCTTTCAAAAGGCTTAAAGATCTCCACATATTCTCAGAAGCCATGGCCGATCCTCCCGGTGAATTTACCCGAAGTACTACTGCTTTTACTTTCTTGTCTTTGCGAAGCTTATCAATAATCTTCACATATTTGGTATCACCAGTAGAGCCAGGGGAACCAGACCCATCAAGGATTGTTCCTTCAGCATAGATGACGGCAACCTTATCTTTGATGCTCAGGTTAAGTTTTGGTGGATGGCTATTGTAGTAATTCTGAATGCCTACCAGTTTCACTTTGTCATCATCACTTAATCCAATGGCATCTTTCAACTCACTAATGGCATTGTCTCTATAGCCTACGCCGTCAATAAGTCCCAAAGCCAAGGCTTTTTCTGGATCACTGGCACTATACTCATTGGCAATCTTTTTCAGCTCAGCGGGGCTTATATTTCGCGATTCACCAACTTGCTCTACATAATGGTCATATAAGTGATTAATGAATTCCCGGATCTGCAATCTATTTTCCTCCGACAAGTCGTTGCGGCGATAAGGCTCGGTCGCACCTTTGAACTTACCGGCATAAATAACTTGCATTTTGATGCCGAGGCGATCAAGCATATCTTTGTAAAAACCGACAGAGGCAGAAAATCCTCGGAAATCTACGCCGCCCAGTGGGCCGACATGTACTCGGTCGGATACAGATGCTAGATAATATCCACCCTGTGTATAGTACTTAGAGTAGGCGATTACAAATTTACCTTGATCTCTGCATTCCTGGAGGGCATCTCTCAATAGGTCAGAACTGGCAAAGTTGACCGGGACAGATTGCATTTCAAGGAAGATGGCCTTGATTTTATCGTCAGTTGCTGCTACTTCCAGGGCGTGAATGTAATCGTGAAGCCCTAGTATTTTTTGGTTTTCAAGATCAAGTGGGGCTGCTTCTACATTATTAGTCTGTTCTGGAATAGGTTGTGAGAAAGTAAGATGTAGCACGGAGTTAGCACTGATGGGGGTAGGTTGACTTCCCTTGGCTGCGATAGAACTGAAAACAGCAACAGAAATCAAGCTGAGTACAATACTCCCTACAACAAATCCTAAACAAGAAGCAAAAAAGAACTTAAAAAATTGTTTCATCTATTTGTGTTTCCTTCTCTGAGAGAAAAAATATCAGAGAACCTTGTTTTTAAAGCGCGAAGTGGATTTCGTTATTTACGAAAAATCAATTATAAGATCCGGGTTAAAATCGGGCTTCCACTCCACATCAAGCGGTAATTTTCTACTCACGAAGATAGCTAGTGCTCTGCTAAAAACGATTTTTTTTTAGATCAAGTTGCGCTAAACATGGATGTGCAGAGTGAAATCTCTGCTTTTGGTAATGAGGAGACAGTTGGAGATAAGGTGTGAAATTAGAGGAGAATTTGGAGAGAAGCTGAATAGATCGAAAAAAAAATCCCGCATTCTGAATGAACAAAATGCGGGAAATAGTTTGATTTAGAATTTTAGCATCCTTCGTATTTCCTGTTCTTCTTTGGTATTGGCCTCTAGGACCTCTGCCTCGAAGATGTGTTTGGATGCACCCTCTGGGACTGCCTTGAATTGCTCGGGGCGTACCAGTGCAATCTCTTGATCTCGTGTTACGAGCCAAAGCATGTTGTCCGAGAGCGTATTATATGCAATAGGCGTGTTTCTCGTTGCCAGGAACCGAACTACGGTGTTACGGGTTTTGTCCACCAAATAGCCGGGTACATCTTGTAAAGGTTTTCCATCACCATCCACAAATTTGGCCTTAACGGTTTGCTCCAAGGGAGCCACAGGACGATCACAATTCCAGATACCAAAGCCGGTAGCGCGGAACTGATTACGGATCTTGCGCTTTTGCAAAGCATAAGCCAAATCAGAATCAGCTGAGCTTTGCTGTCCTTCGAACAATTGTTGTTCCAATTGAGCTCTCAGAGTCTGGCGCGCTTCAGCAAATCCCTTAGCCAGGCGAACTCTTTCCTGAGAGACCTCCGCCTCATAATTGGCCAACGCTTCCTCGTAGGCCTTAAAGTCGGCTTCATATTTAGCGAAAGCTTGGCTAAAGCGATCCCCGGTTAGAACGCGATTGACAATCATTGGGACTTCTGTATCGCCGCTGAAATAGGTGACTTCGTATTCCCAGGCTTGCATTTTCTTTAGTCGAACTCCTTCCCATTCGACCTGCAAAGAGCGGGTGTCAAAATCAACATTCTTTGGCGAGACTTCCCAAATGATATTATCAATCTGCGTCCTGAGCTCCTGCCTTTCTGATGCCGGAATGCTCTGTTCATCTAAAGTGATGACAAAACCCTCTGGGTCTATGGAGAAAGTGGGCTGACCACTACTAGCTTTTTGTGGTTTGACAGGAGCGATGGGTTGAGGAAAACGCGAGTTTAGGGCCTCTTCGTCTAATTCTTTTTGCGCAGCAAGTGCGGCTAATGCTTCTTTATATGTATTAAATGCTGAATAGGCAGGGTCTTGTGGATTAACAGTTGGTAAAACATCATCAATGATCTCCAGGCGGTCAATATCTTGGTATACCCACTCCCTCGCGGCCGTATCCAATTGGTAGATATTAAAACTTGGAGGTACATTAATATCAGGAACATCGATTTGAGAAACCAATGAAACATCAATGTGTTTCCCGGGAGCCATATTGACCCGCTTTCCATTTTTTTCGGCATAGATCTCGATCATGCCAGCTGATTCCAATGTATAACGAACATTGGCTGAATCATACACCATAGGAATACCAGAAAGGAAGAAGTCAACATAATCGTGCATTTCACGATAACGAATCTCTACCTCTCCTGTAATTAATTTGCCGCGATCATCCATAAAGGCTGCGGCAGGAACGACTAGTCTAGAACCACTCTCGTATTCATAAACGCCACCTTGGTTTACATCTACCTTGTAGCTAGCGAAAGTAGGTTCGACATCGGCGATAGGAGGCATGACATAGGGCTTCTCTTCGAAGTAGGCCATTTGTTGCTGCTCGTAGTCGGCAGGGTTTATACCCCAAATAACCAGAAGCAAGGCGATAGCTGCAGCGGCGGCACCTCCGTAATAGTAGAGTCGCCTGATCCGTCCAGCATTTTTTTGGCCTTTATCTGCCTCCAATTTGTCCAGCAGGGCATCGAAGTCCATGTGTCGAGCTATCTGCTCCTGACTGGGCTGTTTTGGATTGACTATTATTTTGTAGTTTTTCTTCATCGGAATAAGTTTTGGAAGAAAAAGAAAGCCTGATCCTTAGCGTGATAGGATGGAAAAAAGAAAGCAGGAGTTTCGCAATTAAATGACATAATGCTTAATTTTCTCTTGATGAATTGGCAAATTTCTTCTTCATTCGTTCCAAAATCCGGTAAGTTCTCACCTTTGCATTGTTTTCCGTAATTCCCGTTATCTCGGCAACTTCCCTAAAGGAGCGCTGCTCAAAGAAACGGAGTTCAATCAGTTGTAGATCTCCTTCTTTTAGCGTGTCCAGTGTAGCTATTAACTGCTGTCTCAATCCTTCTGTGTCCTGTTCGTCTAATTCGTCAATCATATCTGTAAAAGAACTTTCCTCCATGCTGACTACTCTGTTTTTCTGCGTTGATCGATAGTGTTGTGCTACTTCGTTACTAGCTATTCTATACAGCCAAGCAGAAAAAGGTACTCCCTTGTAAGAGTAGGAGTTAATCCTTTGTAGGGCCTTAAGGAACACTTGCGAACAGATGTCAGCGGTAAGTTCTTCTTGGTTGGTTCTTCTGAAAATAAAACGAAAGATGGGTTCGTAATAGCGGTTATATAGCGGTCGGAATCGTGCGGGGTCACGTTGGGCTGCCTGTACTTCAAGCCACTCCTCCTGCATATGCTCCACGGAAACAGACTTCTTAGACATACTCATGCCTACGTTTTTTATATGGCTTCGGCTTAATTGAAGTTTCGAAAACATCAAATGTACATTTTTTAGCCCAATATTGCTATCATAAGAACCCGGCTTATTGCTTCATTTATTTTCCGGTTGATTTTACTACCATAATGCGGGCTTTTTGAAAAGGTACACCTCAAAGAAGTTTTTTTTCAAAAAATATTACTTTTACTGGAAAAGGGGATAATAGGAGCTGTTTGAAAATATCATTCTGATCTCTAAGAGTATTTTTTTACCACATAAATGCCCATCCAGGTTAAAGGAATGGCAGAGCGAGCAAAAGGCTGATGATGATCAATGCAATAGGGTAAAAGTCTTCTTCTTACGGTTTCAGTGGACATTTTTGAAGGGCTCCGAAAGGAAGGAAGAGCTTTGCATTCACTAAATCTCCGGTATGAAATTCCGTTTACTGCCACTGCTAGGAGTAGTTATACTGCTGTTGCTGGGATATTTGTTGTTGTTTCCCGTTCAAGTCGATCCGGTCTCATGGAGACCCCCTCGCGCTCCCGCCCTTGAAGGTAAATATGAAGTCAATAATAATCTTAGTCGTATCCTGGTTTTATATGAAGATGGGTGCCGGGCCTGTGAGGATGTAGCTATTGATGAGCAAGGACGACTCTATGGCTCTAGCGTTACCGGTGAAATCCTTCGCTTTGATGGCAGCAAGGCTGAGCCTGAACTGTTTATTAATACGGGTGGCCGACCATTGGGAATGCACTTCGATTACTTGGGTAATCTATTGGTGGCTGATGCTGATAAAGGCTTGTTATCCATTGATGCAACTGGACAACTTACCACTTTAGTAACCTCTTTTGATGAGCTACCATTTGGTATGACGGACGATGTGGAGGTAGCTCGAGATGGTAAAATCTACTTTTCTGATGCTACTCATCGATTTACTATTCACGACTATAAAAAGGATCTATTGGAGCATCGACCTAACGGCCGATTGCTAGAGTTTGATCCGGTTTTACAGGAAACTAAACTTCTATTGGATGACCTCTATTTTGCCAATGGAGTTGCTGTTGCTGCGGATCAGTCTTTTGTGTTAGTTGTGGAAACGGGAGCCTATCGAGTAAGGAGATATTGGCTGAAAGGTAGTCGAGCTGGTCAAAATGATGTCTTTATTCAGAATCTGCCCGGATTTCCTGATGGGATTTCTCGGGGATCCAATGGTGTTTTTTGGCTTACTTTGGTCTCACCAAGAAACCCTCAATTGGACAAAATGATGGAAAAACCTTTCCAACGAAAAATATTAGCGCGCTTGCCGGATGCTTTGCAGCCCGCACCGGAACGATATAGCTTCGTTTTGGGTATTAATGAACGAGCGCAAATAGTCTTTAACTTACAAGATCCCAAGGGTAAATTTGCCCAGATCACAAATGCCCAGGAATATGAGGGACAGCTCTATTTGGGCTCTCTGGCAGACAATGGGATTGGAACCATTCAACGACCTCGATAATGACAAACAAAAGTTTGCTTAAAGCGGCCTATGAACCAGAAGCTTTCCGGACCATAGGGCATCAACTCATTGATCAGTTAGCAGATTATTTAGCTTCTTGTCGCCAAGGAGGGGAAGGACTACCTGCTAACCCATGGATCAGCCCAGAGGAGGCGAAGGCCCGTTGGGCACCTGCCATTGAAGCCGCAGGAACAGTATCTAGTTCACAAATTCTCAAGGACACCCTACTTGAAGGCGTCCATCTTCATCACCCCAAGTACATGGGGCATCAAATTAGTCCTCCTATCCCCATTACAGCCTTGGCAGGTTTAGTCGGAGATTGGATGAATAATGGAATGGGAGTCTATGAAATGGGCGTACCCGGTTCAACTATGGAGCACTTGGTGATCAAAATGGTGAGCAAACACATGGGATTTGGGGCGGACGCTGATGGGTACATTACTTCTGGTGGAACCTTAGCGAATACAACAGCACTGCTAGCTGCCCGAAGTATAAAAGCTAAGCAAAATATATGGCAAGACGGGCATCAGGAACCCCTAGCCTTAATGGTATCGGAAGCCGCGCATTACTGTGTGGATCGGGCGGTAAAGATAATGGGGTGGGGAGAGGCTGGTGTGATTAAGGTCCCTGTGAATGAGCAATACCAGATGGACACGACACAGTTGGAGCGCTTATATCAAGAGGCGCTAGATTCGGGCCGACAGGTGATTGCTGTAGTTGGCAGTGCATGTAGTACCGCCACAGGTTCATTTGATAACTTGGAGGACATTTCCGCCTTTTGCCAGGTCCATGACCTCTGGTTTCATGTTGATGGGGCGCACGGTGCTGCCTTAGCCTTTTCCAAGAAGTATAAGCACCTGGTTCAAGGGATTCATTTAGCAGACTCAGTGGCAATGGATTTTCACAAGATGCTCCTAACTCCATCTATTACTACCGCTCTAATTTTTAAAGAAGGTAAACACAGTTATCAAACCTTTAGCCAGCGAGCTGACTACCTATTTGAGCAGGCAGATCCCGAATGGTTCAACCTTGCCAAACGGACTTTCGAATGCACAAAGCTTATGTTGGGTTTCAAGGCTTATATAACATTGAGCCAATATGGTGTGGCACTTTGGGACGAGGCAGTAACTGCCGTAGTTGACCTTTCCCAGGAACTAGCGAGGATGGTAAAAGAGCGCTCTACCTTTGAATTAGCAGTTGATCCGGCCTGCAATATCGTCTGTTTCAGATACGCATCAGATGATTTGTCTTTAGCAGAAATAAATGCGCTAAATGAGCGATTACGACAAGAGATACTAGAAGATGGAGAGTTCTATATTGTGAAAACTTGGCTGGGAGAGAGACTTTGGCTGAGAACTACTTTGGCTAATCCATTGAGTACCAAAAAAGAACTGGAAGGCCTGCTGGATAAAATCGAGAGATTGGTGCATGCTCATTCTCCTGTTTAATATAGCTGGCAGACTATACGAAATAGAGAACCCGATCTACAACTTGTGATAGATCGGGTTCTAATTATCATCTCAAGGAGACCAATCGATCTCCGTTTTGTTCTACTTTAAAACCTCTTTCACTAAATCTGCTGCTTCTTGCAAAAGAATAGCAGAGTGTACCGATAGGCCAGACTCATCAATGATCGTTTTGGCTAGATCCGCATTCGTACCTTGCAATCTTACAATGATTGGTACTTTGATGTCTCCAATGTTTTTGTAAGCATCTACTACCCCTTGGGCAACTCGATCACAACGAACGATTCCACCAAAGATGTTGATTAGAATAGCTTTAACTGCAGGATCTCTGAGAATTATACGGAAAGCTTGCTCTACCCGAGCCGCATCAGCTGTTCCTCCTACGTCCAGGAAGTTAGCTGGCTCTCCGCCGGATAGTTTGATGATATCCATGGTAGCCATGGCTAGGCCAGCACCGTTTACCATACAACCTACATTTCCATCCAGGTTGACATAATTCAAACCGTAGCTTTTTGCTTCTACCTCCGTTGGATCTTCCTCATCAGTATCTCTCAAAGCTGCTAAGTCTTTGTGACGGAACAAAGCATTTTCATCCAAAGATACCTTACAATCCACTGCGATAATGCGATCTTCACCGTCTTTCAAGCAAGGGTTGATTTCAAAAAGTGAAGCGTCTGACCCCACAAAAGCTTTATATAGCTTAGTGATGAATCTCACCATCTCTTTAAACGCCTTACCACTCAAACCCAAATTGAAAGCTACTTTTCGGGCTTGGAAAGGTAGAAGACCTAGTTGTGGATCGATATATTCTTTATGCACCAATTCAGGTGTTTTCTCCGCTACCTCTTCAATGTCCATACCACCCTCGGTGGAGTGAATGATCACATTGCGTTTCTTTTCTCTGTCCATTAGGATGGAGATGTAGTATTCTTTGCAAGCATCGAAATCAGGAGCATATACGTCCTGTGCCACCAATACCTTGCGAACCAGCTTACCAGGACCAGTCATACCACCCGGCGTCTGTGGCGTTTTCAACATCATACCAATGATGTTGCCAGCATGTTCCTTCAGGTCGTCCAAGTTTTTGGCCAATTTCACTCCACCACCTTTACCACGTCCACCAGCATGGATTTGGGCTTTAACAACAGCCATTTCAGTGCCGGTTTCTTCTTGTAGTGTTTTAAAGGCAGCTACTGCCTCCTCTACAGATGCTGCGACTTTACCCTCTTGGATGGCAACGCCGTAGCTCTTTAATAATTCTTTACCTTGATATTCATGTAAGTTCATGCAGGATGGGTTTGAATTTTCGCCAGCAAAAGTAACGGATTTTTGCGGAATTCAAAAAGTAGAGCAGAGGAACCTTTAAAAAATAGCGTCGCCCCTTTGACGGCCGCTATTGCTGGCATCCTGCATCGAAACTAAAGACTATACTTTGTGGCAATGTTAGTGCTTTTGCGAGGGTGAGTTCAAAGTAAGTCATACGCAATATCGCAAGCGATGTTTTGAGGAGCTTTTACCAATCTGTAAAGGCTTCATTGAAGATATATTCCATAATTTGATCTACAATTTCCTGGATCGCAGCTTCTTGTACGCTACTTAGGTCCTGCGTACTAGCGAAATCAAAGAAGTGGGAGAAATTCTTCTTCCACCCTTTGTCGGTCTCGACGTTGTTTACATACTCAATAGCAGTGGTAACGGTAAGCCTGTTCAGTGCTGTGGTTTCATTAGCTCGGGGTGCTTCAGAGGTCACCCGGAAATCCACCAATGTTCCGATAAACTCGATATCGGGCGTAACTTGGTTCTCGACGAGCCTTGCCTCTGTCCTAACTTTCTGATCCAGGGCATTGGTCAGGGTTTGAGCGAGGGTAGGGGGAGCATTGGTGGCGTTGTCCTTGAAGCGGATTACATAGTAAGTCTTTACATTATCACTAATGCTTATCCCCGAAAAGGTATAGCAGGCCGAGCCTAAAATAGTGATTACCAATGCTAAACTTAAATATCGAAATGCGTTCATGATCTATCGTGTTAGTACTCGCAGTCAAATTGAGATTCTCTAGCGAATGAACAAGCAAGTATATAGATGTTTTTTAAGAAAACAGGTATTGTTACCAATGATAACGCAGAAGTAAGAGGTGAGAAGGTTCTAATTCCAGTGATTAACCTTTTATTGGGATTTGAGTCCTATCAAGAAAAGTTACAGACTATATTCCTTAATCTTACGATATAGCGTCCGTTCGGAAATTTCCAAATCTTGGGCAGCCTCCTTGCGTTTGCCATCGTGCTTTTTGAGGGCCCGGCGAATCAATTCCTTTTCGTTTTCAACCAATGAAAGATTATCGTCAACTACAACCAAATCCTGATATTGTTCCTTGGCACTATCATCTAGAATGATGGGCTTAAGTTTCTCTTCATTGCGAACTGGGTGTGTTGCTTCAGGCGTAGGCTTGTATCCCTCCAATAGATCTTCTACGGCTCTACTGGAGTAACGAGGAATTTTTTCACCGCGATTGAGCGAAGACCCAATACCCCTGATCTCCGATACATCCGGGACCTGTAAGTTGTTATCGCGGATGATCTCAAAAACGAGATCCTTTAGATCCGTCAGATCCTTTTTCATCTCGAACAGCACCTTATAAAGAATTTCTCTTTCTTTAAGATTGCCCTCCTTGAGGTCTTCCTTTTCGGGGATCATCGGCAGATTGCGTTTCAGCAGATTTGGGATGAGATCCAAAAGGTGTTCTGCACTAACATGCCTTTCCTCAGAAAGCACGGAAACTTGTTCCGCTACATTTTTCAATTCCCTGATATTACCTGGCCAGGTGTATGATTCAAGTAGAAGGCGCGCTCGGTCTTCCATCTGTACAGGCGGGGTACGGTATTTCTCAGCGAAATCTACTGCGAATTTGCGAAATAACATGTAGATGTCCTCTGGCCGTTCTCGCAGGGCAGGGAGGTGAATAGGAACGGTGTTAAGCCGAAAATAGAGATCCTCTCTAAACTTACCTTTCTTGAGCGCGTCTAGCAGTTTAACATTAGTGGCCGCTACAATACGGATATCTGTTTTCTGCGGTTTAGACGATCCTACTCGGATAAATTCACCGACTTCCAATATGCGTAGCAAAGCAGCTTGGGTCTCTGCAGGCATCTCTCCAATCTCATCCAAAAAGATTGTCCCACCATCGTAGGTTTCAAAGTAACCTTTCCGCTCTCCAGTAGCTCCAGTGAAGGCTCCTTTTTCATGACCAAATAGTTCCGAGTTAATGGTGCCTTCTGGAATAGCTCCACAGTTTATGGCAATGAACTTATTATGCTTACGTGCACTGTTTTCGTGGATGATTCGGGAAAAAGCTTCTTTACCCGTACCACTTTCACCGGTGATCAATACCGATAAATCCGTTTTTGCTACACGCACCGCGGTACCTAAGGCCCGATCCAGTAATGGAGATCGACCGATGATACCATATCGTTGCTTGACTGATTGTAGCTTATTGTCCATAAACGGTTCTTGACGGATTCGTTAGATTATTGATCACATGTAGCCTCGAATGTCACTGTAAAAATCAAGCATTGTGACTGGCTTGATTTTGTTGTGTTTGTCTAACTAACATATAATGAGTTAGTTGGGTTGGTCTATGTGTTGATTTTGTGTTGTTGAATGACTATAGTTGGACCATTTCTCCAATCAAAGTTGCACTAGTAGCATCATTTACTTTTACCGTTACATAATCTCCTGCCTGATGTCCTGGCAACTTAGGAAAAACGATCATCTTATTTTGCGAGTTTCTCCCTTTGAAGTCATGCTCGGATTTCTTAGAGGTTCCTTCAATCAGCACCTTAAACGTTTTTCCAATGTCTCGCTGATTATGGGCCTGAGATACCTTAGTTTGGATCTTAATTACCTCTTGCAAACGTCTTTTCTTCACCGCTAGAGGAATGTCGTCTTCATATTTCCTAGCCGCCATCGTCCCTGGTCGTTCGGAGTAGAAGAACATATAGGACATGCTATAGCCAGCCAGCTCAATCATACTGAGGGTATCTTGGTGCTCCTCTTCGGTTTCTGTGCAGAAACCCGTGATGATATCAGAGGATATGGCACATTCTGGAATGATCTCGTAGATACGGTTGATCTTGTTGATATACCATTCGCGATCGTAAGTGCGATTCATCAAATCCAATACGCGGCTATTGCCGGATTGTACAGGAAGATGAATATAGTTGCAGATGTTTTCATACTTAGCCATGGCATATAGTACGTCATCTGTAATATCCTTTGGATGTGAAGTTGAAAATCTCACTCTAAGATCGGGATGGACTTCTGCAACCTGTGCAAGCAATTCGGCGAAATTCACCACCTCCTTAGACTCAGGATTTTCCCATTTGTAGGAATCAACGTTTTGCCCAAGCAGGGTCACTTCTCTGTAACCTTTCTCATACAAGTCCGTAGCTTCGGCTACAATGCTGAAAGCGTTTCGGCTTCTTTCGCGACCACGAGTAAAAGGAACCACACAGAAAGAACACATATTGTCACACCCCCTCATGATTGAGATAAAGGCAGAGACGCCATTACTGCCCAATCGAAGCGGACTGATGTCAGCATAGGTCTCTTCTCTTGACAAGAAAACATTTACGCCCTTGTCTCCATCTTCTGCGTTAGAAACTAAATTGGGTAAATCACGATAGGCATCTGGCCCTACAACAAGATCCACCAATTTTTCCTCTTCGAGGAATTTACTTTTGAGCCTTTCGGCCATGCAGCCCAAAACACCTACCAAGGTGCCCGGTCGTTGCTTTTTCATCTTATCAAAAATCCGTAAACGTTTACGGACGGTATCTTCAGCTTTTTCGCGGATAGAGCAGGTATTGATCATGATCAGATCAGCTACCTCAATATTTTTGGTAGGCTGAAAACCAACCTCGGAAAGAATAGAGGCCACAATCTCGCTATCACTAAAGTTCATTTGGCACCCATAGCTTTCGATGTAGAAATGCTTTTGACCAGCAGCAGCACTACCTAGCCCACTCTCTTGGAAAAACACTTCCCCCTGCTTACTTTCGTCTATTTCCTTCTTGATACCCGTCAGGGTTGGATTATCATTATACATACTCCATTAATTTGATCAACTGAAGCAAGTGTCCAAAAAAATCAGTGCATCTGAACCCCAATTGGTTCCGGATGCACTGATTTTTTCTGCCTACCTGCATCCAATCGGGCTGCAAAAGTAAACATTTTTCAGGAGTAATGTGACAAAATGTCAGTTAAAATTTGTAATCCAAACGCACGGTCAAATTACGTGGTTCTTCCAGGAGTCCTGGTCGGAAGGTGTAGGCCACATTCGTCACGTTTCCAAGGATTATAGAAGCTTTGAAATCATCAGAGAATCGATAAGCTGCGCGAATATTGTGGCGCCAAAAACCATTCCCTGTCCTTTCTCTAAAGTCTATCAGACCAGGTACAATGATGAAGAAAATGGCGTCAATCGCTTCTAATTTACTGTTATAAAAGCTTTCAAATCCCACATTAAACCGTTTGATCTGTGTCTCTAGATCAAACTTAATGGTGTGTTTGGATCGATACTTTAGAATGTTTTCAGAGCTGGAGGAATTATTGGCATTTCGTTGCGCCAGGGTTCCACCGTCTGCAGGAAGAGGCGTCGGGTCAAATTCATTGAATTTCGGATCAATGTAGGAGTAACCTGCTAGAATTGTAGTTGGCGCACCAAACAATTCTCCCTTTCCCGCAATAGAGACCTCAGCCCCTGAAATATTGGTACCACCAATGTTGATTGCGTTGAAAGCTAACTGGTTGTTAATGTTAAATTCGATCATGTCTTCGTAGCGCATAGTAAATGCGGCCAGGTCGACAAATCCTTCAAAGCCACCTAAGCGAAACCCCTGCTTGATCCCCAACTCTGCTGACCAACCCGTCTCAGACCCAAGGGTAGGATTAGGAACTACAGGAAAACCAGCATTAGTGAAGATGAATTTTTCCGCGATAGTAGGAAAACGATATCCTTGCCCCCAAGAGCCTCGGATATAGGTGAAATCAGCCAACTGATAATTTAGCCCTAGCCGAAGTACCGGCCTAGATTCTCGTTCTTCAGAAGGCTCCACCACACCATTCAAAAAGACGCCATCAGAATAAGTGAAACCAGGGTTGTTTAGCACATTGTCTTCGTAGCGGAAACCTAGAGAAACGTTTAGGCGATTGAAAAACTTTTTATCAAATTGTAGATATGCAGCTATATTCTGCGAGGTGAAGGTCGTATCCCCGTAGAGTTCTGCTTCTACTCGTGTGGCTCGACCTACCAACCCGCCCGTCAAAACCAGGTCGCTTGCTTGAAACCGCTTCTGATATTGGTATTCACCATACAAAGTATAGGAATAGTTGGATTGGTTGTTATCGTTGTTATTATTGACCTCATGATACCGGGTGAGGACTCTATGTCTTGCTCCTCCTTTTTCAAAGTAGACTAAATAGGGATCAATGTTATAGCGCACGCGTTCTCGAGATGTCGCCGTACTTGCACTGCCAATATAAGCAGTCGTGTCAGCAGACCAATAGAAGAAACTAGCAGATTCGCCCGCATTGAAATTGGCATTTACACCAAAAGACAGCCGATCAGTCAGTCGGTACCGCGTTCCAATATTAAATCGACCATACCGATTGTAGTTGTCCTTGTTATAGCTTTCTTCTTTATTGTAGAAACCACCCAAGACTAGGTCGAATTTGTTGAATTTCTGCTTATGAGAAAGACTGGCGATCAAGTGATAAGGAGCCGAATCCCACCACTTCAGTCGGGCGTCTTTGGGAGAGAAATAATTGGTATAAGCAATGGAAGCTTTAGTTTCTGGCTCTAAGCTGGGAAAGGTGGTCCTGACATTCACAATTCCATTTAAAGCCGCGGAGCCATACAAGGCGGAGGCAGCTCCTTTTACCACTTCAATTTGTTCTATATTTTCCACAGGGACATCATCCCAGTTGGGAAAACCTGCATCGGCATTTAAGATGGGAATGTCATCCACGAGTAAGAGTACTCTACTTCCAGCTCCTTGAGAGAAACCTGAACCACCCCTAATATTTGCTTGCCCATCTATCACAGTTACCCCTGGTACCTTCTGTAGAGCATCATCCAAGGCCGGTTTGTTGGTACTTTGGATGAGGTCTGGTTGCAGTACTTCCAAGGATACAGTCACTTCTCCCAGTGGCTTGTCAAATTTACCCGTCGTCACGGTAGCGACTTGCAATAGATTGGTTTGTGGTTCCAGACTCAGGTTAATAGAAAGTTCTTGACCCGCCTCAATCTCTACGGTTTGCGTTTGTGTTTCGTACCCTACATATCGAACCGTGAATTGATGCGTACCCGGACTCAAAGAGATGGAGTATTTTCCGTCGAAATCCGTTAGCGTTCCTTTTTGACCTACTTGGATGGTTGCTGAAATAAGAGGTTCTTGGTTATCCTTGTCTGTAATTTGTCCGTTAAGCGTTGCAGATTGTTGCCCCATTAGAATCCCTCCCGTTAATAAAAACAGGATGGTGAATAGATGCCTTTTGTTCATATATTCCGGAGTTTGTTTTGGAAATAACAATAATTAATGCTCAGATGGGTAGCTTGAAGAAATGAGTGCTGCTATTGACTATCGTAAAGTCGGATCCAAGGTCTTAGGAAAGGTGTTCTAAGAGGCAAATGTAGTACATTTCTGTATAAATGCAGGTGGTAAATGAGGTTTGTGTCATACTTTTTTGTCCACGAAAAAAAATTGAACTGCATTTTGTTCGTGGGATTATTTAATCACGATTTTATGCAGTGTTTTGATACACAGTTGTTTATGTGGTGTGTTCATATTGTTGAGAAAAAAAGCCAGACTTGTAAGCTAGCTGACGAGGCTAGGGCTGAGAAGTGTTAAAAAATAAATTTCGAATACAGATTGTCGGTAAACCGCTAACTTTACACGAATTATTGTTGTCAATAATGTCATCTAAAACAAGAGTTATTATATCTTGCACTAGATGAAAATGTAGAAGTGAATAGTCGGGAAGACCTTGCTGTCACTGAATATTAACAAGATACTTAGAGTTTTGAATATCACTTTGAATCACTAAAAATCGGCGCTGTGTCCTTGGATTAAGCTTGTACAATTGTAGAGCGAATCAAAGCTCGGAGACACTAGAGTGCCCGAACTTTCTTCGCCCAATTGCTTTCCAAAGATTAACTCGCCTTTCAAAATCGCCTATAGATATGAAGCAAAGATTTTTACTCTCTTTATTGTTTATGGTAGGTCTGGGAGCTATCCAGGCGCAAGTTACCTGTGAGCCTGATACAGTAGGTTTACCTGCTGATTTCTTGATTAGTCCACTGCCTTACGTAGCAGAAACGAATCCTGATGGAGGGATTGACACAGCGGCCATTGTTGGCCAACCTTTTGAGTTTGTTTTGACATTCAAAACACCACCCGTCTTTGACGTGGCTGGAGTAGGGCAGTTTGAAGTTAATGCTATCGAATTGGCCACAGAAGGAGCTTTGGGGAATTTGCCGGCTTCTATGGATTACGTTTGTAATCCTCCGAATTGCGTTTTTGAAAAGGACTCTATTGGATGTGTTGTTGTTTTTGGAACACCGACGATGGAGGAAGCTGGAGATGCTAGCCAAGTGTATGACATCGGGGTAACAACCTTGGTGCGGACTACTATAGTAAATGTCCCATTTACTTTTCCAAATACCTTGTTCCCCGGAAACTACTTTTTATGTGTGAAGGCTACGGCCGAAACGCCAGATTGTGAATTCCTTTTGGCGGCCGATAATGATCTTAGCGATCGGGTAGCAAATATGTATAATCGGCCAAATCCCACATCGGGTATGACCGAAATTGTCATTGAATCGATGGAGAGTGGTCGGTTTTTACTGACCGTTTCTGATTTACTGGGCCGCCAATTGCATTATCAACCGATAAATGTGATTGCAGGTACGAACCAGTTCGATTTTGATGCCAGTCATTTAGCGGAAGGTATGTATATCTATACGCTAAGTGATGGTCGAGCTCGTACCAGTAAGAAAATGATGATCAGACGCTAATGCGACTCATCCTGAGGGGTGATTTTCAAGCATTTATAAAATATCTCATGGACAGACGCCTAGTTACGATTAGGCGTCTGTTCTCATTTCCCAGTTTATTGTTTTTATGAAAAGAATTCTACTTTTTTTGCCTCTGATGGCACTTTTTTCTGCGGCGAATGCCCAAAATGGCTGCCCTGGTTGTGAGATCAACTTACCCGAAGGATTGGCTGAGGATACTATCTTCTTAGCTGATGCTCCAGCTGGACAGGCGAATATCTATTATGATCGAGATATTAGCTTTAGGTTACCCAAGACGACCACTCCAGTGAATTCCATTGACTCCACTACTCCTCCCAATTTACCGATCTCCAGTTTCGAGATTGTATCTGTGACAAATTTGCCTCCTGGATTGAGCTGGGAAGCTAATCAAAGAGACTTCAATATCAGTGATCAGACCGATGGTTGCGTAAAAATTTGTGGTACGCCCTTGATCCCCGGTTTGTATATGGTGGAGGTGGTATTGGATGCACAAGTTGTGGTTTTGTCTCGTCGAACCTCTTTTTCTTTCCCATTATTGATCCAGCCAGGAGTGACAGCGACAGATGGTTTCCGCATGATTAATAATGTAGGGTGTGGTGAGGTAGAAGTTACTTTCATAAACACAATACCATCAAACGAAGTGGAAGGCTTCTCCTACCGATGGGATTTCGGCAATGGCCTGGTCAGCGAAGAAGAAAATCCACTTCCCTTGGCATATGATGAACCTGGTATCTACGAAGTTAACTATGAGGCAGTGATTGATACTGCAGGTTTTTTCCTAACCAAGGTCTTAATAGAAGAAACAACTTGTAATGATATTTTTGGAGGCCGACCAGACCTGAAGGTGGATGTGATAGAGCCCAATGGCACCACGATTTATACGACTGACATTATTATGAATGCTGTCCTTCCTTTGACCTTTGAGTTATTAGTGCCCATAGAGGATATTGGTAACTATAGCCTGCGGGTAACGGATGACGATAATGGGATTGGTGGTGCAGATGATGTATGTGGAGTTGTCAACTTTACACAAACAACGGAAGGCACCTTGACGGATGGAGAAGACTTAAAGGTTACTTTAACGATTACGCATCCGGTAGAGACAATAAATTCTGTTGATACAGTTTATGTATTTGAGCAGCCTGCGATTCCAGAGATAGACCTAGAAGATCAATTTCCACTTTGTGAAGGAGACACATTGGAGATGCAGGTGTTGAATTTCCAAGATGGCTTGCAATGGGTTCGTGATAGTACTTCTATTTTTGGGGAAACCAATCCGACCTTCAAGATTACGGAAAATGGTAACTATTCTTTGCGTCATATTTCTCCGGATGGTTGTTCTAGTGAATCTAGTCCAGTTGCTGTTAGCTTTGGCACCATCCCCAGCGGTATTGCATTTGAGATAGGAAATAACCTATTGAGTGTATTTCAGGCAGAAAATCTTCCGGAGAATAGTAGTATCAGCTGGGAAGTAGATGGTCAAATTATCCCGGGAGCGGAAGGCGTAGATTTCTGTATAGATAGTACGGGCAACTATACGCTGAAAGTGACGGTAGAAGATACTGGGTGTTTTGCTACTTTTAGTCAAACGGTCACTTATGACCCTGATTTTCCCAATTGTGTCTCTTCAAATGAAGAAGTTTATGGAGTTAATTTTGCTCGGGTTTATCCCAATCCATTTAGCAACCAACTCTACATTCAAGTTGCGGGAATAGAAAGAACACCAAACAGCTTCAAATTAATTTCTATGGATGGAAGAGAAATAATTGCCGGAAAATGGAGAGATTTGCCCGGAAATTGGGATAAAAAAGAACTCCCAGTATATGAATTAGCAAAAGGTATATATATATTACAACTTTTTACAGGACGTTCGCACCAAAACATCAAACTTGTCAAAGAATAAGAATCTCGGTTGATTTTTGTGCCCGGTATGGAAGTTGACCAAGAATCTTGAACACTAAAATGTTAATGCCCAATGACGGTTAAGATGGAAAAGCGGAAAATTGGGAACCTTGTAACCGAAGGCATCCCCGAAATTCCGTTCAAAGTCAAAGAAAGATTAGAGGAGTACCGCAACACCAAAGAAGCCCAGTTTTTAGATTGGTTAGACGAGGAAGAAGGGCTTTTAATTAGTACGCGCTCTGAAGATAGTGCCCAGATACATGCTGTTCGGCATCCTGGCGCAGCCTTGCAACAACTTACCTTTTTTGCTGAACCAATCATGAATGCTAAGGTACGCCCGCAATCGGATGGGAATCAGTTCATCTTTTCCAAAGACAAAGGTGGGGATGAGGCATTTCAATTGTACTTGTTTAATATCCATGATCAATCATATGATCTGCTAACGGATGGTATTTCGAAGAGTGATTATCCACTTTGGAGTAATCGAGGAGATCGCTTAGTGTATACCACAACGACGGAAAACGGAGCGGATATGAACCCGGTCCTATGCTTTCCTGGACAAGGCCTGGAGGATCAAGTCCTATTTAAAAGAGAGGGATATTGGTATCCATTGAGTTGGTCCAAGGATGATCGATATTTGGCTATGATCCGGTATATTTCTATCGAAGATAGTCAGCTTTATATCTATGATCTTGAAGGAAAGGAGTTGATACCAGCCTATCCGGATGATGGACAAATTAGCTGCCGACATGCCATCTGGTCGACCCAATCGAACTGCTTGTTTTATACTTGTAACGTCAATAGTCAATTCTTACAGCTTTTCTGTTGGGATTGGACAACGGGAGAAAAGCGCGCACTTTTCTCGGATTTAGAATGGGATATTGAATCTTTGAGCTTATCGAGAGATGGGCAAACCCTTGCTTTTACAGTTAATGAGGAAGGTTATAGTTCATTGTATCTCATGGATACTTGCGATTTTTCGTGTCGACGAGTAGATGAGGTCCCGCAAGGATTGATTTCTGGCTTGAATTGGCATCCAAAATCATCCCAGTTGGCCTTTTCATTGAATACAGCCACAGCCCCTTCCGATGTTTTCGTTTGGGATTTGTCGAAACAAGAACTAGAACAATGGACCTATAGTGAAATGGGGGACCTCTCCTCGGATCGTCTAGTGGCTCCACAATTGATCAATTACCCTACTTTTGATCAAGTGGAGGGGAAGACTCGTACCATTTCTGCCTTTTACTTTCGGCCTCCGATAAAACGAGATCGTTATCCTGTTCTGGTGTACATCCACGGTGGCCCTGAAAGCCAGTTCAGACCTTTTTTCTCACCCATTTTTCAATTCTATCTACAGGAACTAGGAGTAGCTATCATTGCACCCAATGTGCGAGGATCTTCAGGCTATGGCAAGGCTTTTTTAGCTTTAGATAATGGATATAAGAGAGAAGATTCAGTTCACGACATCGGGAAGTTAATCGATTGGATAGAGGAGCAGGAAGAACTGGATCATGAACGAATTGCCGTAATGGGTGGTTCCTACGGCGGGTATATGGTCTTGGCATCCATGGCACATTTCAACCATCGCTTGCGATGTGGGATTGATATTGTAGGCATTAGTAATTTCATCACTTTCCTCAAGAATACAAAATCATATCGAAGAAGATTACGCAGAGTGGAATATGGCGATGAACGAGACCCGGATATGCGAGAGCACCTGGAGAGAATCTCGCCGACTACCAATGCCCATAAGATCAATAAACCCATCTTTATTGTACAAGGACAGAATGATCCGAGAGTGCCTGCTAGTGAAGCGGAACAAATGCTAGATGCTATCCGAAGCAATGGGGGAGAGGCTTGGTATTTATTGGCGAAAGACGAAGGTCACGGCTTTAAGAAAAAACGTAATCGCGATTATTTTACACAAACTGTGATCCTATTTCTACAGCGCTTTCTGCTAGAATACTGAGTTGAGGATTAAGAACGAAAATTGGATAATTGATAGGGATACACATGGAAGGATTGATTAGCCTCAATAGCTTTCCTTAAACATTAAACAACTACCGCGTATACGCCAAAGTAATCTCTAGCCCTCCGATAGACTCTAGCAATTGAGCTTCCTCCAGACTTACCTGTTGGATATAAGCCTTAAGCTTTAGCAGCGTATCTTCTACCTCACTTTGCCGAATGGCCACTTCTATCAAACCTGCTTCCGTAAAAACCTGTTTTACAATCTCTAGTTTTAGTTTCTTTACTGCATTCATGACCTGACTCATCAGTCCATAGTGGAAATCTAGTCGATAGACATCCTCTACCAGGCGCGTAATGATCTTGGCAGAATCAAAGGCGGCAGCCGTACTCAATTTGTAGGCATTGATCAGGCCAGATGTACCCAAAAGCGTTCCACCGAAATATCGGACAACGATGACTATTACGTTTGTAAGTTCAAAACTATCAATTTGACCAAGAATAGGTCGACCGGCCGTTCCACTTGGTTCTCCATCATCGTTAGCCCTAAAGTTATTTTTGTCCATCCCTAGGCGGTAGGCATAGCAGTGGTGACGGCCCTTAGGATGTTCTTTCTTTACATAAAGTAAATGGGCTTGCCATTCTTCTTCTGTATAAGCCGGGAAGGCATAGGCTAGGAATTTACTCCCTCGGTCCCGGAATTCCCCGTAAGCGGATTCGGCTAAGGTATTGTACTGGTCGATCATGCGGAGGCGCTAGTTACTTTCAATAGTTCTTTTACTTTCATGGCTTTTTGGATCGCATCCTCTGCTGAAGTCCCCAAGATGGTAATATGCCCCATTTTGCGGAAAGGCTTTGTGATTTCTTTACCATATAGGTGAATGAACACGCCGTCGATGGCTAAGCAGTCCTCGAAGCCTTCATATTGGGCCGGACCGGTATGCCCTGGTTCTCCCAATAAGTTTAGCATCACTGCGGGGGAAGTAGAGGCGGTGTTGCCTAAGGGGAGGTTAAGCACCGCACGTAGATGTTGTTGGAATTGGGAGGTTAGACAACTTTCGATAGTATGATGTCCGCTGTTATGGGGGCGTGGAGCCACTTCATTGACCAAGATCTGTCCGTCTTTTGTCCAAAACAACTCTACCGCCAATAGTCCACAGAGATCGAAGGCTTCAATCACTTTTCGAGCGAGTAGGTCGGCTTCCTGTGCCACAGCATCGTCTACACGAGCAGGACAAAGCAAGAATTCGACTAGATTGGCTTCTTCATTAAACTCCATCTCTACTAAGGGAAAGGTGGCGATTTCTCCTCGCTCATTACGAGCAGCAATAACGGATAACTCTTTTTCTATGGCTACGAGTTCTTCAATCAAAGATGCTCCGGGTAGGATTTTCTTCAGATCAGCTTCACTTTTTAATAGGGCTACCCCTTTACCATCATAACCGGCTGTCCTCGATTTTTGTACAAAAGGAAAACTCAACTGGCCACTTGAAATGGCTTCCCGAAGTGCTGTCTCAGAATCAAATAGTTGGTAGCTGGAAGTCGGGATATCGTGTTGTGTGTAAAATTGCTTCTGTAAGCCCTTATCCTTGATAATATTCAACGCACCTGAGCACGGGTGAACCTTGATGCCCTCCCGTTCCAATTGTTCTAGCGCAGCTGTATTGACATGTTCAATCTCAATACTGACCACATCCATTTGCCTGCCGAAAGCCAATACGGCTTCATAATCTTTAAAACTCCCTTCCGTAAAACCCATACTATAAGGGCCAGCTGGAAAGGTGGATGACTCATCTAGCATATGAATGGGATAATGCCAGGGACCAGCAGCGATTGATAGCATTTTACCCAACTGACCACCGCCAAGAATGCCGAGTTTCTTTCTATTGCTCATGTATTGACAATTTCATATGGAAGGACGAACTAAAATACGGCTGCAAAACTAATTATTTGTTTGTGATTTTTCGAAGCGGATGGCTTTTCCTATTTTCGGGCCAAATTCTAAATAGCATGGAAAGCATTATCATCAAAGGTGGCCAATTGGTCAATGAAGGAAAGATCTATTCTGCCGATCTTTACATCGAAAATGGACGTATAGCTCAGATCGATTCCAACATCAATCGCGCAGCTGACAAGGAGATCAACGCGGAGGGGAAATTCATCTTACCCGGAGTAATTGATGATCAAGTGCATTTCCGGGAGCCGGGACTGACTCACAAAGGAGATTTGTACACAGAACCTAAGGCTGCAGTAGCAGGAGGAACTACCTCCTTTATGGAGATGCCGAACACAAAACCTCCAGCTGTCACGCAGACTAAGTTGGAGGAAAAATATGAGACGGCCGCACAGAAGTCGCTTGCTAATTTTAGTTTCTTCATGGGAGCTACCAATGACAATATTGAGGAGGTTTTAAAAACTGACGGTAATCGGGTGTGCGGCGTGAAGATATTCATGGGATCGAGTACTGGCAACATGCTAGTAGATGAACCAACAACCCTGGAGCAACTTTTTGCCAAGGTGCCGATTTTGATTGCAACCCACTGCGAAGATGAGGCAACGATCCGCAAGAATGCAGCACTTTATAAAGAGAAATACGGAGAGAATGTTCCGATCGCGTGTCATCCGGAAATCAGAAATGCAGAGGGATGTTTACTATCTTCGAGCATGGCGATAGAAATGGCTAAACGGCATAATACACGCCTACATATCCTACATTTATCAACTAAAGACGAATTGTCTCTTTTTGATAATGTAACGCCATTATCAGAGAAACGCATTACCGCTGAGGTATGTGTCCATCATTTGTATTTTAATGCTCAACAGTATGATACCCTAGGGACACAGATCAAATGTAACCCTGCTGTCAAGGGAGAGGAACATCGAGCGGCCTTACTTCCTGCTCTATTAGACAATCGCTTAGACATCATTGCTACGGATCATGCACCACATACTTGGGAGGAAAAGCAGCAATCCTATTTCAAGGCTCCTTCAGGCGTACCGCTTGTGCAACATAGCTTGAATGTGATGCTGGAATTTTACCAAAAAGGAAAGATCTCATTAGAACGGGTTGTAGAGAAAATGAGTCATGCACCTTCTATTTGTTTTCAGATGAAAGAGCGAGGATTCTTAAGAGAAGGCTATTGGGCAGATATCGCTGTACTGGATCCCAATAAGAAATGGACCGTTAACAAGTCAAATATTCATTATAAATGTGGCTGGTCTCCTTTTGAAGGGCATGAATTTACTGGGAAAGTAGATTCGACAATTGTTAGTGGTCACCTGGCCTTCCATGAAGGCCGTTTCAACGAATCAAAAATGGGTGAACGCTTGGCTTTTGAGCGAAACTAGCCTTTTACTGTCTTTTTGCCTTTTTTGGACAATTGTCGATCTAACAGCATCAGTAGAATGAAGGAGGTACTAATAGCCAGTAAAATGATGGCAGATTTATAAGGGATAAAGAGCAATTCAGGTAATCGGGCCGCCTCCTTTAGGAAACCCATTTGGGGAGTACTGCCCGAACTCGCCGCCTCGGGCATGAAAATGCCAACTCCTAAGGTACTGACCAGTAAGAAAGTGAGGCCTCCCCAGAAAGCTTTTACCCAAGCTGCCCCTATCAATTGCTGTGTGGGTAATTGCTGATAGAGTACGGGCAAGTTCTCCATCACATTGGTAGTGAAGCGCATAGAGGGCTGCTCCAGCTCCAGTTCGCCGAAGGCTGCATCAAGTTGCTTGCGTTCCTCCACAGCCATTTTGAATTTGGAATCTTCCTCCAAACGCTTCTGAATGGCCTTGGTCTCTGCCTCATCGCAGTCACCATCAATAAATCGCCATATTAAATCATTCTCTTCCATATCAAAGCAAGTTATCTTTGATTTCTTTACCCATTTGTCTTTCCAGGTGTTTTTTTAAGCTCTCTCTGGTTCGGTGCAATTTTGTCTTTACATTGGTCGTCGTCAATCCGGTGATCTCTACAATCTCCTTAATGCTTTTTTCCTTGAGGTAAAACAAGGTTACTACCGCTGCATCCTGAGGTTTAAGTTTTCGAATGGCTGCCAGTAGTTGGCCTTTTAACAGTTCGGTATTGATAAGTTGTTCCGCACCACGATCTCCAGTATCGGGAATCTGTAAATAATTATCTTCTTGGTCTATGGAAACATTTCCTTTTTTCCGCGTTCTTATCTTATCCAAAGCAGTGCGATAAGCTACCGTATACAACCAAGTGCTGAATTTCGCCTTTTGCTCGAAACTACCTAAAGTGCGGTAGACCTTGATAAAAACATCTTGAGCAGCTTCTTCCGCCTCTTCTCGCTGTTGCAATACCCTGAAACACACGGTGAAGACATAGTCTTTATACCTTTCAACCAACTGGCGAAAAGCGGCCTGATTTCCTTTCAGTACCTCCACAACAAGTTGTTGATCCGCTTCCTTACCGTGCATACATTTTTACTATGACGTAGATCAAAGGTTTTAGGTTACAAGAAGGATCACATTGAGTTGATTAAGAATGATCAAGGGCTCAATTACACAACGCCTTCAACATTCTTCGTATCCCATACTTCCATCTAGCCGTCCAAAATACAAATTTTACGTATTTGCAAAGCACTAGAAGTGTGACCCTACAATTCTAGGATGTTATAAATACTCTCCTTCCCCTATGAGGAAGCCATTTTAGTAGCAGGAAAAGAAAACTTTAGAGAACAGGTTGACTTCTTCAGCCTTCTTGTAGAAGAACCCTCAACTCCTCTTGTCCAGGGTAGAGGGATTAACTCAGAGCCAAAATTAGATTTTTTGCTATCCATCAGTTCTAATATCAAGGATGAAAGCAAAAAATGGTAGCAAAATTCAAAAAAAAGTCGGAGTTTGTAACCTGATTGAAAAAGCCCTCGTCAGAGGGAGAAAAAGAATGGAAATGCTTGAGTCACTGATTTCAATAATTGCAATAATATCTACCTTCGGGTCCCTATCTTTCTTTGTTTACATGCACTACACCTCAAGGCATCGAGAAAGAATGGCGATGATCCAACAGGGAAAAGATCCAATGCAATATAAAGTGCAATTGCAGAAAACGGAATCTTCCAGAGTACTCAAGTTGGGTATCCTATTTGCCTGTTTCGGTCTAGGCTTGGTGGCAGGCTGGGCTCTAGAGTTGGGTGGCGTGCCCTCAGAGACGGCCTATTTTGCCATGATATTTATGTTTGGTGGGTTTGGTATGATCGTATACCATCTTTCTCAACGCAAGTCGCGCAACAAAGAAGATTATTTAGCTGAAGAACTTTAATGAACAAAGCCAGTGAACTATTTTTCATTGCCATCATACCTCCTTTTGAGATTCAAGAGGAGGTGACCGCCTTCAAGAAATATGCGGCGGAACATTTCGACAGCAAGCATGCTCTACGCTCTCCTCCACACATTACCCTGATTCCACCCTTTCACTGGGAAATAGCAAAACGATCACAACTGCTTCAATTCCTTTCTATTTATCGATTTGTTCCTTCTTCTTTTGGCATAAGACTGAAAAACTTTGATTGTTTTGCGCCTCGGGTGATATTTGTCGATGTAGAACCAGAACCGACCTTGAGTGAAATGCAGGCTCATTTAGCTGTGGCTATTCAAAGTGAGCTAGGAATTTCTCACAAAGGCCCCTTCGGCTTTCACCCACATATGACGATCGCTTTTCGTGACTTAACCTCCTCCGTCTTTCCCAAAGCCTGGAACCATTTTGCTGCTCAATCTTACCAACGTTCTTTTCGGGTAGATACCTTGAACTTGCTGCATCATACTCCTCAAGGTTGGCAGATCACCCAATCTTTTCCGTTAGTGAGCTAACCAGATCATCGAAAATACCTACCTTATCTTAAACGGACGGCCCCACTAGCCTTCGGCCGGTGTTAATTTTGTCGCCTAGCCTTTGTGAAATGACAAAAATCCATTTGTTTTGTAACTTTATTGACAGGGGGGCATTATAGTAATATATGGAAATCCACTATTTGTAAGTTTGTTGTATTCATGATGGTATAGTTGGGTTATTCGATTGACACTTGATGGAAATGCGAAATGGGAGAAGCACCACTTACTTGGGTAAGTACTCCAAAGAAGAAGGACTCTCCACGAGTTTACGCATTTCAGATGCTTGAGATTACTATAATTTATTATAGAATTCTTCGTTAAATAGAGGTATGTACCGAAAACAACTCCCGGTTTCGTTAAAGCGCTTGTTGTGCACTCTTTCTTATCTACTGTTTCTTAGCTGTTTTTCATCGGCTCAAGGCCACTTTCCTGTCAAGATTAATAAAAAATGGGGGTTGATTGATTCCAATGGTAATATGGTACTCGATGCCAAGTATGATGCTATCGGAGAATTCAAGAAATATGGCTATGCCGTTATGCAACGCGCTGGCCGGATGGGCTTGTTAAATGAACAAGGCAGAGAGATTGTCTCGCCTAGGTACGATGACTTGAAAGTACTGGATTCGACCATGGTAGCAGTAATGGATCAAGGTGAATGGTTGGTGGTCGATTTGAAGGGCAAGGTTATCCTGCCTAAGGGGTATGATAGAGTGGAGGTTTGGTCGGAGGAATTCCTAGCTTATACGAAAAGAGATAAGTGGGGTATTGTAAATCGTGGCGGGAAAGAGATCTTATCGGCCGAATTTGATGAAATCTCCATTGAGGATAAACATTTCGTTACCCGTAAGTCAAATGACTTGGGTGTATCGGATCAAGATGGAAGACAGATTCTCCCCAATCTTGCCACAGAAATTCGCTTCTTCAGCGATAGCTTAATTTTTTACCGAAAAGGGAGTCAGTGGGGAGCAGTTAATGGGGATGGAGCAGAGCAGATTGCTGCGAGATTTGATTCTTTTGAACGACTTTCCCCTCGATTTATAAAGTTGATTGCTGATAGTAAATCCTTTGTCTATTCCTTGGCGTGCCGCCGGATTATCACCAAAGGCTATTTTGATGATTTTTATCCTTTAACTCGTCAGTTGTTGATTGTAAAACGGAAACGCCAACTGGGTTTGATAGACCAGTGTGGAAGCCCTGTATTGCCCATTCAATATGATGAGATTCAAACCTACGGTGCAGACTACTTTCGAGTTAATCAGAATGGACAATGGGGTGTAGTAGCCAAGAGTGGTACACCGGTTATCGATCTAAAATATGATTATATCGCTCCGTTGCGCTCAAAGATCTGCCTGGTGAAGAAGAATGGAAAGTTTGGGGTGGTTAACTATGCAGGGGAAGAGGTAGTGACGCCAATTTTTGATCGGATTGAATTGGAAGATAGGAAAGCCAAGGCCTATGCTGAGAAAGGGCAAGGAGCAGCGAATGAGGCACTAACGATCTTTGAATTTGATAAAGATGGTCGGCTGGTAGATAATAGCAATTTCAGTAACCACTTTACGGTCAAAATAAAAGCCAAAAACGGTTTTAGTTTTCGGGGCGAAGGAGATGTAAATGACTTCCTTTTGGATGAATTTGAATGGTTCTATTCTCCAGAAGTAGACCGTTGGGGGCTTAGACGACTGGCAACAGGAGAAATTCAGATTGAACCCAAATTCCATTATGTCAAGGTAGAGCGCGACTTGGGTTTTACAATTGTCGGAATAAAAAAAGATCTACGGTATGAGTTTGAACGTACTACCTACCGTTTTGATATGGTCTACGGTTTGGTGAAGAATGAGGTGGGGCTATTGATCTCAGAAATGAACTTTTGGGATGTAGAATTTGAGGATTTTCGGGATGGCTATCCTCTCGCTAGATGCCTTTTTGCAGGTGGCAAATTTGGCTTGGTAGATCGAACTGGTCGGATTGTAGCCTCTGATTATGCCTTTATTGGCCCTTTTCAGGAAGGAGTGGCTAGGATGAGTCGCAAGGGACGAATATCGGGTAGCATGAAGCGTGCTTATGGCATAGCCAAATTGAATCACTTCTTATCTGAAATCCTGGTTAGTAGTTCGATGGTAGACTATACCAAATATGATCAGATCTTCCGACAAGAAGCTGTTTTGGTTTGTCATGAATGTGAATGGGGATATATAGATACTAGTGCGAAGGTGGTGGTGAATCCGCAATACACTTTTGCCCATGATATGGTCAATGAGGTAGGCATTGTACAATGTGAACAGAAGTGGGGATTGATGGAGAATACGGGGAAAGAGCTGGTTCCCTGCGAATATGATGGCGTGCAATTCTTGGAGAATACAGACAACAAAATTATTAAGGTTTATGTGGAGGAGCCCAAATACGGGTTGATCGATACCTTAGGACAACTAAGGGTGAGTGCAACTTATGATGAACTCGGACAGTTCTCCGAAGGCAGATTAGCGGTTAAAAGAAATGATCTTTGGGGGTTTGTCAATGCGGATGGATTGGAGGTCATTCCCTGTCGCTTTCAAGAGGTACAGAACTTCAGCAATGGCTCAGCCGCTGCCAAATTGGGTAACAAATGGGGGTTCATCAATCGGCAAGGAGAGGTTGTGATTGATTTTAAATATAGAAGAGCTGGTTCATTTAAAGATGAACTGGCTTGGGTTTACTATAAAAATAAAGTAGGCTATATCAATCAAGAAGAAGCCTTTATTGTTCCGGCCACCTTTGATAGAGCCTTTGATTTTCAACATGGTGTAGCCCGAGTTGTGGTAGATGGTAAATATGGACTCATCGATAGGAGTGGCGACTATATCATTCGCCCAAGTCGTTATACCCAAATTGCCGCCTTCAATCAATTCGGTGTGGCCAAGGTACGATATGGCAATAAACGTATCCGATATGGCCTGATTAATCGGAAAGGACATAAGATCACGAACCTGGACTATCTACAGATTTCGGATTTTAGTGAAGGATTAGCACGCGTTAAATACCGAGCCAACTATGGTTTTATTAACTCTAGAGGCAAACTGGCTATTCCTTGTGAATACAGCAAACTTTCTGATTTTAACTATGGCTTGGCTGCAGCGTATAAGGATGGCCATTGTGGATATATTTCTGCAACTGGTGATATTCAGATTCCATTCGAATTCTCGCGTTGCCAGGATTTTGAAGGAAATCGAGCGGTCGTGTACCAAGGAATGCGAAAGGCAGGCTTGATTGATCTATCTGGGCAGATCATTCTGGAACCTGGCGTTGATCGCCTGCTAAGGTTCCGAGAAGGGCGAGGTTTGGTTCGCGACAATAAACTACGTTTTTACTACATCACAGAAAAATCGGATTTGTACAATGGCTACTATCAAAAGGCTAGGGAGTTTCAACATGGCGTTGCCGTGGTGCAAATCAATGAACGATGGGGTATCATTAATCGCAAAGGGATAGAGGTAATTCCACCTAAATATGGCCGGATTGATCATTTTGAAAATGGTTACGCCAAGGTGAGAATCGAGGGTTTCAATGGTTTGATCAATCTAAAAGGAGAACTCATTGTCGAACCGGATTACGAGTTCATTTCTTATGCTGGGAAGGGTCTGTTTAGAGTGGAGCAGGGGGATAAGGTCGGGTATTTCGACGCCCATGGCCATTGGGTCTGGGATCTCAGTCGATAGTTTAGCATATTATCAAAACGCTTGTAATTCCTTATAGACCAGGTCTACTGGCAACCCCATAATGTTAGCGTAAGTCCCTTCGATTTTATTGATCTTACATAAACCAATCCACTCCTGAATCGCATAGGCACCAGCTTTGTCAAAGGGCTGGTAGTTGTCAATATAAAATTCAATTTCTTCCTCCGTTAACGGATCGAAATAGACTTTTGAATACCCCGCAAATACCTTCTCTTTCTCTTTTGACAAAAGACACACACCTGTTACCACCGTATGCATTTGCCCGGATAAGCTTCGTAATATCCGTTGTGCATCTGCTTTGTCGACAGGTTTCTCATAGATTGTCTGTCCTTGGATCACCACACTATCGGCTGACAATACAATGGCCTCACCTTCAATGAAATTTGCACAAGCCTGTGCTTTTTTCCTAGCGAGGAATGGGGCGACTTCCATCACTGGTAGATCTAAAGGATAGTCTTCCGCTACCTCTTTAGTTTGTATCGTAAAAGGAATCCCCGCCATTTCCAGAAGTTGTTTTCGTCGAGGAGATTTGGAGGCGAGAATGAGTTTCTTATGCTGCATGAGCGTCGTGTTTATATCTCTATCAAAAATAAGATTAGAATGCCACTAAGCATCAATAGTTTGGACCATTGGCTTAGTTGATGAAAATCCTCTTTCTTGGTGGCTTGTCCCAGTTTATAAAGCAGCAAACACATAGGAAGTGACATGATCATCAAGATTACGCCAGAGACAGGGGATTCCAGGTTTTGCCAGAAATACCAGCCGGCTGCCAATAGAAAAACGAGAATCGCAATCCCAATTCCTGACACTAGTTGTCGAGTAGCATTCAACCCCCAGGCGATGGGCGCTGTGCGGAATTTGCCGCGGGCATCCCCATCTATATCCTCCATATCCTTTATTACTTCTCGGAATAAGGTGGTGAGGAAGGCAAAGATCAAATAGGTAAGCAAAATACTGCCGATCTTTTGATGAGTCTGTTCTGCGATGGCTAATTCTGTAAAGGCTGCTCGCTCGGCAAACCAGATGATTCCAGCCACCCCGCTACAGTATAGAGAAACCAATAGATTACCCCAAAGTGGCATACGTTTTAACCAACGAGAGTAAACATATAAGCCAGTACTAGCCAATGGAAAAAGGCCTACATAACCTGGTTTTTCCACTACGAAGGCCAAATAAAGCGCCAGCAGGAACCCGATGAGATGGACAACAAAGTATAGCCAATAAGAGGAAGGAAGATCAACGGATTTGCCGACTATTAAGCGTTCCGGTTTATCGATCTTATCTATTTCCCGATCGTAAATATCATTGATTATATACCCTCCTGCACTAAGCAGAAGTGTGACCAACATCAGCAAAAAGAACTGATCTTGATTTAGAGAGCTTCTGATATTGTACTGTTCAAAACTGGGGAGCAACACCCAATTGAAGATCAGGATCTGGGTCAGCGCAACGATCACCAGATTCGGCCAACGGATCAAATTTAATAATGGCATGTAGCTCCTTTTTCATTATGCATCTGCCGAGGGAATTCCCGCCGATGCAAATGGGATTTAGCAGATTATTCCTCCTCTTCAAAACCGGACTTAATCGGCCACTGTCCATTCAATTTCAATACCTTTTCAATCACATCACGTACACAACCCGCTCCTCCTTCGTAAGGAGAAATATAATGAGATAGTTCTACGATTTCTGGCACGGCATTGCTGGGGCAGGTTGGAAAACCAACCCGGCGCATCACGGCGTAATCCGGAATATCATCTCCCATATAGAGAATGTATTCTTCGTCCAATTCATAAGTGTAAATCAATTCCTCATAGGCCTCCATCTTATCTTGATAGCCACTGTAAATATCCGTGATTCCCAAGCCTTGTAAGCGCAATTTCACGCCTTCGGACTTACCACCAGTGATGACGGCAACCTTGTAGCCTGCTAGTACAGCCATTTTCAAGGCAAACCCATCACGTATGCTCATCTTTCGCAGCAACTTTCCATCTTCAAACACGATCAGATCACTATTCGTCATCACGCCATCTACATCGAAGATGAAGGTCTTTATTCCTCTAAACGTCTCCAGTTGATTCATACCTTCTTATACAATTTCCTTTAACTCAACAGGCAAGCCTGCATAAATCAATAACTTGAATTCCTCTGAAGTAATATTTACAGCATTGGAAAATCCAGACCTTAAATCGGTCATGGTATTTGAACCGTCAAAAATACGGATTACTTTATAACTAGCCTCGGTTGATATAGGACTTTGATCTTTTTCGATCCACATTCGAATGGGCAGCGGATTCTGATGTGCTACATAGAATAGTTGGATACCTTCTTCTGCCTTGAAGAGGTCAAGCAAGGAGTATCCCTCAGCGTGGATTTTGGTTTTGTCTTCGCTCATTTCATAATGAATGTCCAGTAAGCGTAACAGGCGGGCATATAGTAAGCAAAGGGATGCTGTTTCTGCTTCGCCCAAGCCTGTAATGCAAGACTCAAAATGCATTGTTATCCGCTCTGTTTCTCGCCTGAGGAAACCCTTTCCACAGATTAGCAAAAAACAAACCTTCAAATAGTTGTTGATAAATTCGGACTTAAGGTTATCGAATTGTGCGGTGGCATATTGATAGGCCTCACTGATTTCTTGCAGAGCTTCTTTCTGGAATAAGCGATCTTTAAAATTCTCTCGCACTCCTTTGGACCAATCTTTTCGCGGTTTGACGGCAGGCTTTAACCGTAATGGATTAGCAGGGCTTTCAATAAAATACTTGTCACTGAAACCCAACATCATATTCTGAATTAGCTCTTTGGTTTCACTAACCTTAGCTTTAAAACCGTAGTATTGCCAATCCAGTGTACCCTCTCCGATAATAATCATTGGGTCTTGACTAGGTGGAAGGTACTTTTCCAGATCATTGATATCCTGCTCCAATTTTTCTATTCGATGCAGTAATTTAGAATAGAACCGAACCCCTTCACCTTCTTTAGGAAGGCCGGGCAACCATTCATCATCCGTAGACTGAACAAATTCCAAATTGTTGATGCGCGGGTGCAGGTGACCTTCCTTTAGATCAATATCAAAGAGAATCGGATTACTGTGATAGGAAGAAATCAATTGTTCTGCCGAGAGGGACGTGAGGTCTCTTTCAATCTGTCTTTTTAAAGCTCGTCCTCCCATTCGAGCGTGAAAACCTCTATGCGCAACATACTCTAAGGCTTGTTGAGATATATTCAAGATCGTAGTTCGACGTACGAAGCCATCCCGCTGCAATAATTCCCTAATCTGTAGTTGAGCAATCCCTAATATATGATCTGGTTGAAGTGGATCAAAGAATACGATCTTTTTAATTCGATTGACAAATTCAGGGCGGAAGTGAGCCTCAATGGAGCGAAGTATAATGGACTCATCTTGTTGCCCCTTGTCTCCAAATCCCAATTGTCGGTTGACCTCCTCTGCCCCCAAATTGGAGGTCATTATAATGATGATATTGCTAAAATCTACCGTTCTTCCCAAGCTATCCGTCAGCCGTCCGGCATCTAAGACCTGGAGTAAGAGATCGTGTACTTTTGGATGTGCCTTTTCAATCTCATCCAACAATAGGATGCCAAAAAGACGATAACGAATCTCGCTAGTGAGTTGTCCTTCCGGGTTGGAATAATCACCGATCAACCTCTGAGCGGCTCCTTCATCTATGAACTCATTCATATCAAAACGAATGAGGTGTTGTTCGCTGCCGGTCAAGTATTGAGCTAGGACCTTAGCTGCATGTGTTTTTCCGACTCCAGTAGGCCCCACAAATAATAAAGAACAGATCGGCTCAGTACTATCGTTCAATTTTGCTTTCAGCAAATGCACAACATCCGACAGCGCCTTAACGGCTTGGGGTTGTCCTACCAATTCCCGTGCAAATATCTGATCTATCTCATTGTCCTCAATGACTGTACCCGTATCGAAAATTTGTTCTCGAAGACCACTGTACGCATTGAATTCTTCTCTTACCTCCTGTGCATCCACTTGGCCATAGCGATACTTGGCCGCAATCTGCTTTAGAAGATCCATCACACTTCCAGGCAAGGGCTTATTCTTTAGATAGTTCCTTTGTATATCCAATAATTGGTGAATTGCCTTAATCGTGATACTGACGCCATTTTCAAACTCCAGGTGTTTGCGTTGTTGTAGTATTATTTTTGTAGCTGTTAAAGAATCAGGTTCTTGGACACGGATGAGTTGAAAGAGATCGCTAAATCGACGATCTTGTTCTTGCAATACTTTCCATTCCTCCGGACTTGCCAGTATGATCATTTGTAACTCCCTTTTCTCCAAGTAAGGTTTGAACACATCTGCCAAGGTCATATTATTGTTAGCAGATTTGCCGATGCGGAGTAGGGCAACCGGGTTGGTCACAATTAGTTTATCGCTGCGTTTTGAGCGTTCTTCAGGTTTCCGTAGGAATTGGATGATAGATTCTAGCCTTTTTTGCCACATCCCGACGACCATCATCCCGGAAATCACCCGATTGGGGTCGATATGCCAGAGGCGTTGGGCTCTACCTTTTCGTTTTTCGTAATGATCACTCAGATACCGATATAGGGTCTCTTGTACAGCCGTTGACTTCCCGACGCCTGGCGGACCGACAATTGCGAGAGAAGTATTCGTTTTGCGAAAAAGAATGGTGTATAAATGATCTACTAGTTCATCCTGGAAGTAGGCTCGATTGAGTTCACTTGGGTATCTGGCATTAAGATCATGTCCAATCTTCTCAATTTCTGTCGCCCCATCAAATTCTTCGTGATGATTTAGGCGTGAGAAAAACCAGTCATCCTGCCGACGATCAAATTTAAAGGGACTTTGACCCACTCTGATATTTACGGGGATTTTGGTAATGAACTCCTTTTTACCTGCATAGTATTGAGAAGGATCAAAATCTTTTCCTTGCTCCTGTTTAAATAACTTTAGAAGCTTTTTTATTCTGCTGGTAGCTTCTCTTTGATACTCTTCTGCCCCACGCTTTTCGGTCTTAATCATGAACAAATAGTTGTTCATGGCAGGAAATCCGATAAAGGTGTAATCCTTTAACTCAAAGCGGATCATACTAAAATCGCCCTGTATGTATTCGCCTGAAAGCGTAAAAGCAATCGGGAGTTTTTGATAATGGATCGTTGGAGAGAACAAATACCAAAGGACTCTATCCATGGTGTCTCTGTTCAAGCTGAGGCCTTTAAAGGACAGCTTAACCTCCTTCTGATATTGTGTAATGGCTAAATTGTATCGACGGTGGGTGACAAAAGGGTAGGGGGCAAAGATCGGACGCAGATAATACTGCGGCATGCCGTCCACTATTACATCTTGAATCAGGGTAGGAAGTTGTATGCTTATGTTGGCCATGGGTGTTAGTCGCTTATGTCAGGCCTGATAGGAAATTCAATATTTATGATCCCGATCTTTTATAGTGAATATCAGCTCCAAATGTGGCTATAAGAAATGGGATCTGCTTCTGCTTTCAAATGGAATGTTCCTACGAGCCAGCGCGCTCAGGGTCGTTTGTCCGGCGGTGAAACGCATCATGGGTTTCACTGATCCAGGTAACTTAATCGTTAAAATGTCAGGTTTTTATCATTACTGAAAAAACGGCTTTAAAATACAAGAAAAAACTAAACAATGGTCATCTTTCATTGTTCAGGTAGCATAAATCAATGCACGAATACTCATATGCCGAGAATGAAGCATCCATAATTTGATAGCTAGGCAAGTAAAAGAGGTGATTGAAAGCGCTAACCTGATAGTAGCAGTGCTAGATTCATAGAGCTGAGCAATAGGGTGATTCCTTCAAGGTAAATAAAGAATAGATAGGTGGTTTTAAGGTGCCTGGGGCTCAACGCCCTGGTGCCTTTTTTTATGTTGGTAACGCTTGAATTCTTTTATTTGCAATGGGGATAAAATGTTGACCATATAGTATCTTTTTCAAAAAAATGTACCAAATTGCATGCTGCTTCGTATATTTATTTGTCAGCGATTACGACAGAAAAGAAGTTTTGTGGATGGAGCACCTCTTGTTTTGAAACAACTTCTCACAAATTACCATTGTAAACAATAGCTAAGGAGACCAGATATGGCAGTTGAGTTCCCTCAATCGGGTGCTAAGAATTTCAAGTTTAAAGAACTAAAAGTATACGCTTCTACAGAGTGGCTGGCGGATAACAAGAAAAAATATCGACAAGTTTTTGATCGATATGAAGCTACTTATATCTACGCAGAGCTATCTTTTTATAATAAATTATTTGACGTAGAAGATTGGGAAATTGAAGTTGAACTTCGATGCTTCACTTTGAAAAAAGGCAAGAAAGAACTTTGCCTCTTACCCTTAAGAAGAAAAGTTAGCAAATACGATAACATTGTATACATCCGAGAAGGATGGGGTAATAAAACCGAAGGTGCCTTCTGGAAGAAGGGTACCTATTTTTGGGAAGCCTATATCGAGGGGGAGAAAGTAGCCTCCAAGTATTTTTATGTAGAAGATGCTGGCCAACCTACTACTCTAGATACCAACCCCTACTTAAGTGTCGAATCCTTGAAACTGTATGAAGGCCCATATGATGATTTGATCGAGGAGGAACGTACTTACTATCGGGAGTTCAGTTGTGAAGAAACTCGATATATCTATGTAGAAATTGTTCTTCGGAATATGATGCCTGATAAATCCTGGCATTGTGAGCTATTTACGAAGTTCTATAATGATGCTAGAGAGCTAAAAGGCCAGGTCGTTCGCTTGCAACGTGTGGAAAAGAAGGATGATCTAATTAAGATCACGGCGGGTTGGGGATCTAATGTGAAGGGATCTTGGCGAATCGACAGATATACGGCCGAGATCGTTTTTATGGATAAACTCCTTGCGGTCATCCCATTTCAAATTAGTGAGGACTTTTCGGAGGGAGTGAGTGGGGTTTTATTGCCGAGCCGGACTACGCCAGTCGTATTAAATCCGGTAGAAGATATTCCTCAGACCTTCGAGGAATTGATGGAGAAAATGGATGCCTTGATCGGCCTCAATGCCATTAAGGTGCAAGTGCGAGATCATGCGAAGTACATCCAGTTCTTACAGTTAAGAAAGGAAAAAGGCTTTGAAGAGAAGGAGGAGATAAATGTCCATTCAGTCTTTATCGGTAATCCCGGCACTGGCAAGACGACTGTAGGCGGAATGATGGGACGCTTGTACAAGAAGATGGGCCTGTTGAGTAAAGGACACGTGCATGAGGTAGATCGTGTGGATTTGGTCGGTGAATACATTGGCCAAACAGCCCCAAAAGTGAAAGAAGCCATTGAGAAAGCAAGGGGAGGCGTGCTATTCATTGATGAGGCTTATTCTTTGGCTCGGTCCAATGATGATTCCAAGGATTTTGGGCGTGAGGTCATAGAAATCCTGGTCAAAGAAATGTCTAATGGCCCGGGAGACTTGGCGGTCATTGTCGCTGGGTACCCCAAGGAAATGAAAAACTTCCTAGATTCCAATCCGGGACTAAAGTCTAGATTCAAATTGTACTTCGAATTTGACGACTATTTGCCACAGGAACTATCGGAAATTGCCGATTATGCTTGTCAGGAAAAAGGAGTGGTATTGACGTCTGAGTCCAAGGCAAGATTAGATGAATATATTTTGAATGCTTACCGAACGAGAGACCGAACTTTTGGCAATGCTCGTTTTGTCTATGACTTAATTGAAAAGTCCAAGATTTCCTTGGGACTACGTGTGATGGGCCATGAGAATCCGAGAGAACTGGATAAAGAACAACTCTCTCTCATCGGACTGAATGACGTAGATAAGATTCAACTGAAGGAACGTAGGGAATTGCCCAATATCCCAGTGGATGAACAATTGCTCGAGGAGTCTCTCAATGAGTTGAACAGGTTAATTGGCATGGCTCGGGTCAAGGCACAGATTAATGAAATGGTTCGTTTGGTACGGTACTATCGCGAAACGAACCGAGATGTTCTTGGAAGTTTCTACCTGCATACCGTCTTTATCGGTAACCCTGGAACAGGTAAAACCACCGTGGCAAGGATCTTGACTAAGATTTACAAAGCCTTGGGGGTATTGGAACGTGGCCATATGATGGAGACCGACCGGCAGGGTTTAGTCGCTGGATTTGTTGGACAAACGGCGATTAAAACGGCAGAGAAGATAGATGAGGCAATGGGAGGCGTCCTATTCATTGATGAAGCATATGCATTGACCCAGCGTTCCATCGGCGCACATGGAGATTTTGGCGACGAAGCCATTCAAACACTCTTGAAGCGAATGGAAGATCATCGAGGTCAATTTTTTGTCTTCGTTGCGGGATATCCTGATAATATGGAGTCTTTCCTTAAGGCAAATCCGGGTTTGAGTTCACGATTTGATAAGATTCTCAAGTTTGATGACTACGAGCCAGAAGAACTATACCGTATTGCCTTGCTGATGTTAAATGAAGAACAGATTATTCCAACTCCGGAAGCGGAAGAACATCTCAAAGAATATCTATCATATACCTACAAGTTTCGAGACAAATACTTTGGCAATGCCAGATCCATTCGATCCATTGTCTTGGAGGCTATCAAAGCGCATAACCTGCGCTTAGCAGGCTTGACTTTAGAAGATCGTGACAAGAATCCAGCGAATATTCTTACCATTGAGGATGTTAAAGGGCTTAAAATGGACAAGAGTGAATTTCTTTTCAACAAGAAATCGATTGGGTTCCGTCGATCGGATGGAGCTACGAGCTAACAAGAGTCTATGGCTCAAACTTATTCAATTACCGCAATCCACGTTTGCGTAAATTAGCTCTATAAATGGCGGCATTCTGGTTGTGTGCAGATAAAGTCTTGGCAAAATTGTGCAATCCCGAACCATCTCCCTTGGCACAGAAGAAAATATAGTCATGATCTTCCGCATCTAAGACAGCATCAATACTTCCGATAGAACTCATACTGATTGGGCCAGGAGGCAAACCTTTATACTTGTAAGTGTTGTAGGGAGAATCAAATTGTGTATGATATTTGGTCACCCGCTTGGTATTGAAATCTTTCCGGGCAAAAACGGAGGTAGGGTCTGCCTGCAGAAGTATATCTTGATCTAGACGATTTAAATAGACCCCTGCCATTTTAGGCTTTTCACTGTTTTTAAGAGTTTCCCTTTCTACAATGGAGGCGAGTGTATATACTTCCCAGGGTTCCAGGTCCAGCGCTTTGGCTTTGGTTAAACGGCTTTTCTTCTTCCAAAACCGTTCGTGTTCCTTGATCATACGATCCATAAAGCGCTTTGGACTAGTATTCCAGAATACCTCATACGTATTGGGTATGAAAATGCTCATTAAGGTTTCCTCTGTATATCCGATTTCACTTAAGTAATCTTTATTCTGGAATAGTTGCCAGATTTCCAAAGAGTCTGCTTCAATAAATCGAGCTACTTTAGCCGCTACATTTTCTGTCATTCGCTCATTGGTGAGCACTACTTTGATCGGCATCTGTTTCCCACCTCTAAGATGGCGAATCAACTGGACCATATTCCAGCCGGGCTTCAGCTCGTACTGCCCAGCCCGCATCGGGTTTTGAATATAGTTCATCCGCTCTGCCAGCACCTTAAACAAATCTGGCTCCTTAACTATTCCTTTCTCATCTAATATTTCCACAACTTCAGTAAAGGAGGAGCCAGTGGGAATTTGAATGACATATTCCTTTAGATCTGAGGGGATGCGGGCACCAGTAACATATTTGTGGTACATCCACCAGGCACCGATGGTAAAGACAACCAATAGAAGTACGGCGATCCGCCTTAGGTTTCCTTTTTTCATATTAGATCTTCAAGGATAATGCAATTTTAATATTGTTCATTTTCATTTGGAAATTCACCGGCTTTTACATCGGTGATGTAATCCCCAACGGCATTTTGAATGGTCTCAAATAATTCGAGGTACCGGCGTAAGAATCGAGGTTTGAAATCTTTGGTGATGCCTAACATATCATGGGTGACCAATACTTGTCCATCCGCATGTTGCCCGCCACCAATACCGATTGTTGGAATCGTTAGTTTTGAGGAGACCTCCTTAGTTAGTTCCGCCGGAATTTTTTCTAAAACTAGCCCAAAACAGCCTAACTCCTCCAGCAACAAAGCATCTTCAATTAGCTTTTTAGCTTCCTCCTCCTCTTTGGCCCGAACTGTATAAGTCCCAAATTTGTAGATAGACTGTGGGATTAAACCAAGGTGCCCCATTACCGGAACTCCAGCTGAAAGGATTCGTTTGACCGATTCAGCAATTTCGCTTCCTCCCTCCAATTTTACGGCATGGGCACCGGCCTCCTTCATAATCCTGATTGTAGACTCAAGGGCCACTTTCGAATTGCCTTGGTAATGGCCAAATGGAAGATCCACTACGACCAATGCCCGCTTTACAGCTCGGATGACTGAAGAGGCGTGATATATCATTTGATCCAAGGTGATCGGAAGAGTCGTTTCGTGACCGGCCATCACATTAGAGGCAGAATCACCAACTAATATGATGTCTATTCCCGCAGCATCTAGAATCCTGGCCATGGAATAATCATAGCCTGTAAGCATGGCAATTTTTTCCCCACGCGCCTTCATGGCTTGCAACACATGAGTAGTAATGCGCTTTATTTCTTTCTTGTGAACTGACATAGTCTCCTGATAATTAGTAGTCTATTACGCAAATAGTTGGTGGTTTGTATAAACTTGAACTCCTCTTGCTGGGTTCGGTAGGTGTTGGTAAAATCAGCTTACAGACTTGATTGTGATAGCTCAAGAAAAGGTTTTTGAACCCCAAAGCGCTAACCTTTTTGTCAATATGTAAGCTGCTCCCTGCTTTGAAGGCTGTAAGTTATCAAAATCTCACCCAGGTTTGCAAGTGCCAAAGGCTTTTGTTTTGTCCATGGCCGTCTGGTAGGTGACCGAAATGTCCAATTGAAGGATAGGCAAAAGTACTACCTTTGCGGGTACTTTTGAAGGAGTATCAGGCGTTGAAGGAGATATGTTTGAATTGGTGGATCAGTCATTAAGTTAGAACCAGTTGAAGTTGTACTGACCTTGAGCAGTCGAATCGAAACCGTATACTTGGAGAAACAATGGACAAAAACATAAAAACAAAAAGTAGCAAGCTACCCTTTTGGGGACTCTATTTGGGGGTGATACTATTGGGGATATCATCTTGTAGTACTGACTTTGAAGTGGAGGCGGACTGGAAAGATATTCCAATTGTATATGGATTTCTTTCGACGCAGGATACCGCGCACTACATTCGGATAGAGAAAGCTTTTTTGGAACCTGGAAGTAATGCATTGGACATTGCCCGGATTGCGGATTCACTCTATTATGATGCGGGTGTAGCCGTATTCCTGGAGAAGATTTCGACGGGAGAACGTTTTCCACTGGCTAGAGTGGATGGGAGCCAGGAGGGGTATCCTCGAAGCAATGGCCTTTTTGCAACTACACCTAATATTTTATACAAAATCCGCAGAGCAGAACTGAATCTGAAGGCAGAAGAAGAGATTCGATTAGTGATAGATAGGGGAGATGATAGACCACCAGTTACCGCCGAAACCATTGTGATTGGCGAGGTAGAGTTATTAGAAAATTTACCTAGAGAGCCCATCAACTTTGGTAGCTATAATACAGAATTGCGTATTGGCTGGGAAGTTTCCACGGCTGCTAGACTTTTTGATCTTAGGTTTATCATCCATTACAAAGAATCGGATCCCAACCAACCATCCACACTTATCTCCAAAGAGCTAGAATTTGTGCTCAGTCGAACGATAGAGCGAGAGGATGAAAGTGTACGTGTCAGCTATTTCTTACGATCTGGTGATTTCTTTCAGTTCCTAGGGAGCGCTCTCCCGATTCTAGATGCAGGATTTAGAGTGTTTGATGGTATAGATATTCAACTGGTGGCGGCAGGAGCAGAATTCCTAGAACTAACTAAAATTGGCCAGGCTAATCTTGGGATTACCAGTGCTAACGAAGTACCAATTTATACCAACCTGTCAGAAGGCAGAGGCATTTTCTCATCGCGGGCTCAAGCCTTGCGAGAGGGCTTAGTTTTGGGACCTGTATCTTTGGATAGTTTGCAGAACGGCTTGTTCACTCGCGAGCTGGGCTTTCAATAGTAGGCCAGCCTTCTCTCCCTATTACTTAGATTCACCATTCCACTTTTCTAAGGTTTAGATTGACATGCTAAAATTGCTAAATGGAGCTTTGCCTGGCTTAGAGCATGCTTGACCAAGCCTATATTGCCTTTAAGCGGCAAATTTTCTTTTATGCGGCGTTAGATTTTTCACCGAATTGCCCGCATTCGGTTGCAAAATCCGCCTTGCTTAAAACATAATTTGCTCGCTTCCGACTAATCAACCTTGGTCAAATATGCTCTTAGGTTTCGAAAGCCATTCCCCTTTTCGGACCTATGCTGACGTTTTGTCATTCGATGGCTGTCATTTTATACTAATTGGCAGGCCATTTTGACCTAATGGGCCGTTTTGTCATCCAAAAAGAGGCGAATTTGAATTGGCATATCACTTGCTATAAGGAATAGCGTATAATCCGTTTTGAACTAACTAAAAATTCAACATAACATGGGTAAAATTATAGGTATTGACCTGGGTACAACGAACTCCTGTGTAGCTGTGATGGAGGGTAATGAACCTGTGGTCATTCCCAATGATGAGGGTAGAAGAACAACACCATCTGTTGTTGCTTTTATGGACAATGGTGAAAGAAAGATTGGCGATCCTGCCAAACGCCAGGCCATTACCAATCCAACGCGTACAATCTCTTCTATTAAGCGTTTCATGGGTACACGATTTACGGAAGTATCCAATGATGTAGGTCGTGTAGCCTACAAAGCAGTCAAAGGAGATAATGACACCGTACGAGTGGATATCGAAGGCCGCTTGTATACGCCGCAAGAGATCTCTGCCATGGTTCTGCAAAAAATGAAAAAAGTAGCAGAGGACTTCTTGGGACAAGAAGTAACTGAGGCAGTCGTGACAGTACCTGCATATTTTAATGATTCTCAACGGCAAGCTACCAAAGAAGCTGGTGAGATTGCAGGTTTAACTATCAAGCGTATTATCAATGAGCCTACAGCAGCAGCTTTGGCTTATGGTATGGATAAGCGCAATAAGGATATGACCATCGCCGTATTTGATTTGGGTGGTGGTACTTTCGATATTTCTATTCTAGAATTGGGCGATGGGGTTTTTGAAGTGAAATCTACTAATGGTGATACGCACCTGGGGGGAGATGACTTTGACCACATCCTTATCGACTGGTTGGCTGATACATTCAAGGAGCAGGAAGGAATGGATCTACGTAAAGATCCTATGGCGCTTCAGCGTTTGAAGGATGCAGCTGAAAAGGCGAAGATTGAATTGTCCTCTTCGACAGAAACAGAGGTGAATCTTCCATACATCACCGCAGTAGATGGCGTACCAAAGCACTTGGTGGTTAAATTATCGCGGGCGAAATTTGAGCAGCTAGCTGACAAATTGGTAGAGCGTACTTTGATCCCTTGCCAAGAGGCCCTGAAAGATGCTGGTTTAGAAAAAAGCGAGATTGATGAGATCATCCTAGTGGGTGGTTCTACTCGTATCCCTCGCATTCAGTCAGCTGTAGAAGAGTTCTTCGGTAAGAAGCCAAATAAAGGTGTAAACCCTGATGAGGTAGTAGCTGTAGGAGCTTCTATTCAAGGAGGTGTATTGAGCGGAGATGTGCAGGATGTATTGCTACTAGATGTGACACCATTGTCCTTGGGTATCGAAACCATGGGTGGTGTTTACGATGTAGTGATTGAGGCTAACTCTACTATTCCTACTAAGAAAGCCAAGACCTACTCTACAGCAGCAGATAACCAACCTTCGGTTGAGATTCATATTCTGCAAGGTGAGCGTCCGATGGCGCAAGATAACCGGTCTGTTGGGCGGTTCATCTTAGATGGTATTCCACCTTCACCAAGAGGACTACCTCAGATTGATGTGACTTTTGATATTGATGCTAACGGTATCTTAAGTGTATCTGCAAAAGATAAAGGAACAGGTAAGGAGCAAAATATCCGTATTGAAGCATCCACTGGTTTGTCCAAGGAGGAGATTGAAAAGATGAAGACTGAAGCAGCTGCAAATGCTGATTCTGATAAAAAAGCTCGTGAAAGAGCAGACAAAATCAATACCGCTGATTCCTTGATTTTCCAAACAGAGAAGCAGTTGAAAGAGTTTGGTGACAAGGTGCCTGAAGAGAAGAAAGGACCTATCGAAGCTGCATTGAATGACCTTAAAGAAGCACACAAAACACAAGATCTTGATAAGATCGATAGTGCAAGTGAGGCTTTGAATACAGCCTGGCAAGCTGCTAGTCAGGAGATTTACCAGGCTACCCAGGAGGCTGGAGGTAATCCAGGTGGAGCAGGACCAGAAGCAACAGCTGATGCTGGAGCTGAAGGAGCAGGAGCAAGTACCGGTGGTAATGATGCAGAAGATGTTACAGATGTCGAATACGAAGAAGTAGACGACAAGAAGTAAGCAGAAGATCTAACCTGTTTGTCCTTTGGAGAATGGGTTGAACATAACTGAAAAGGGGTATCGAATTCAATTCGATACCCCTTCTGTATTAAGTATGTATACGATTATTTTACAGGTTCTTTAATTCTCCGACCACTTTTGTCAACGAGTCTTTGGCATCGCCAAATAACATGCGATTCTTATCATGAAAGAATAAAGGATTCTGTATACCGGCATAACCCGGGCTCATACTTCGTTTTAGTACGATAACGTGCTTGGCTTCCCATACCTTGAGGACTGGCATGCCGTAAATCGGGCTACCAGGATCATCAAGTGCAGAAGGGTTGACTACGTCATTTGCGCCCACAATTACCACTATATCTGTATTAGGAATAGCATCATTGGCATCATCCAAATCAAGTAGCTTGGGGTAAGGAACATCAGCTTCTGCCAACAGGACATTCATGTGTCCAGGCATTCGCCCAGCTACTGGGTGTATAGCGTATTTAACATCTACGCCATTAGCTTCCAAAATATCATCCACTTCTTTACAAACCTTCTGGGCTTGAGCAACGGCCAAACCGTAGCCGGGAACGATCATTACCGACTGTGAATAATATAATTGAATAGCAGCATCATTGATGGTTACCTCTTTAGCTACCTCATCACCAGTACCTTTGGCACCGCCGCCACCGCCACCACCGAAACCTCCAATCAATACATTGATTAGTGAACGGTTCATGGCTTCACACATTAAGACGGTAAGGATGGTTCCAGATGCTCCTACCAAAATACCTCCAACAAGCATGAGTTGGTTTCCATAAATTAATCCCGCTGCTGCAGCTGAAAGTCCTGTGAAGGAGTTTAGCAAGGAAATTACCACAGGCATATCCGCACCACCGATGGGTGCCACGAAAGAAAAGCCATAGACCAGCGTCAATCCTAGGAAAGTTAGTAATAGGCCTAAACTCATGTCAGGACCCTGGAGATACAGCATTACCCCAACGACTAGTGTTCCCACCAACAAAACCATATTAATGATATTGTGCTTGGGTAGTGTGATTGTACTGTCCCATACCAGCCCCTGCAACTTCGCGAATGCCAACAAACTACCCGTGAAAGCCACACCACCAATCAGGAGGGTAAGAATGGCAATGCCAATTCCACCAGGACTTGGGTTAGACATATTGACAAGTTCAACCATTGCTAATACGACCGCACAGGCACCTCCAAGGCCATTAAAAATGGAAACCATCTGCGGCATGGCCGTCATCTGTATTTTTCGAGCTGAGATTCCGCCTACAATTGCACCAACTGCAATCCCCCCCATAATCCATCCATAGTTATTGTTGGCGCCCTCCAATGGGGCTACCATGGCGGCAATGATAGCGAGTCCCATGCCTACCCCCGCATAAATATTTCCGCGACGGGCGGTGTCGGGGGAACTCAAGAGCCGTAAGCCCCAGACAAAGCCTACTGCTCCTAGCAGATAGGCCAAATTGATAAAAAAATCGATTGCCATTGTTTATTTTTTTGCTTTTTTCTTCTTGAACATTTCTAACATGCGGTCTGTCACCGCAAAACCTCCTGCCACATTGATCATCCCTAATACCACACCCAGAAACCCTAGACTCAAGGTCAAATAGTCGTCAGGTTCAGCCTGTCGAATCAAAAGGATGGCACCGATGATGACCACCCCACTAATGGCATTTGCACCAGACATCAAAGGGGTATGCAGTACGGTTGGCACCTTAGAGATCACCTCAAAACCCAAAATAATCGTAAAGATTAGTAGGTATATGAGGAGCAGATTTTCATTAAAGAATTGATAGATTGTATCCATGTTATTGTATCGTTTCAGCTGATTATTCCGGCTTCTCAGCTGTAATTAAGGCAGATGCAATGATTTCATTCTCCATATCCAGTGCTAGCTGATTCTCTTTCATCCACACCTTGGCAAAATTTAGCAGATTGTTACTGTACAGGAAGCTAGCATCCTGGGGCATCAAGGATGCCAAACTGGAATTTCCAAGTATATAAACCCCCTTGTGTTGAATAACTTTAAGATCTTCTGTAAGCTCACAATTTCCGCCGGTAGAGGAGGCGAGATCAACAATTACTGATCCCGCTTTCATTTTTTCGACGGTTTCCTTAGGAACAAGGATCGGTGCTTTTCGGCCACGTACTTGCGCAGTAGTGACGATTACATCAGACTTCATAGCGCGTGCCTGAACTTCAGCCCGTTGACGCTTCAAGAAATCCTCGCTTTGTTGCACACCATAACCACCGGCACCTTTGTCTTCAACTGCACCTTCGACTTCAACGAATTTGGCGCCAAGACTGAGTACTTCTTCTTTGGCTGCACTACGTGTATCAAAAGCTTCTACCTGAGCGCCCAAGCGCCTGGCTGTAGCAATCGCTTGCAAACCAGCTACCCCAGCTCCAAGAATCAATACTTTGGAGGGTTTGATACTGCCCGCAGCAGTAATCATCATGGGAAAATAGCGAGGTAATAAGGAGGCAGCCTCCAAAATAGATTTGTACCCGGCAATGGAAGCCATAGAAGAAAGAACATCCATGGATTGAGCGAGGGTCGTCCGCGGAATCATGTCCAGACTAAAAGCTCGCAAGCCCATTCCTTTGAGCTTTCCAATGATTTCTTCATCAGCAAAAGGTTGAAATTGTGAAATGACCAATGTCTCCTTTGCGAGCTGCTTAAGTTCTGCATCTGGCAAGGGATGAATACTGATCGCAATTTCAGCTTCTTTTAGCAATTCCGACCTGCTTTTCACCTGCGCCCCTTGATCGCTATACTCCTCATCGGAATATAACGCCTCCTGGCCTGCGCCGGCTTCAACAAGGATCTCCAAGCCCAAGTCCTTTAGTTTAGGAATGGTCGAGGGAACGACGGCGACACGCCTGTCGATTTCTTCTTTAAAAACAGCAAATTTCATAATAATGTATGGCCTTTGGTGGCGAAAATAACTAAAAATTCGATTTCTGGCCTAATCGCAGTATATCTGAAAAATTATTTGGTAGGAACTGCCTTCAGAAGGAAGGTCTTGGGAGAGCAAATAAAAGAAAAAAAGTTGAAAGAGGGGAGAGGGAGATTCCAAAAATAAATCTAGATCAAAACTGCACAGGAGGGGAATTGGCTCTTTAAATTGCGGAGATGCGAGCCTAGGTGTGTTAAGAAAGTGCGCTTGTAAGTGTTAGATTTACAAGGCTTTACAATTAATTGTGTCGCTATAGAATTGCAAAGCCCTGTTAAAATAGTTAAGTAAGTACTTCTTATTTATCCTATGCCTCCTTTAGCTTATGTGCAAAATCCTTTTGTAATTTTTTGACCTTAGGTGTGATCACAAAGGTGCAATAGGGGTTGCGATTGCCTACATTATTATAATAGTTCAGGTGATATGGTTCTGCTTGATAGAAAGCCTCAAGTGGGCTTAATTCTGTCACGATAGGATCTGGCCAGATTTCAGGTGCTACCTCCTTGATGGATTGCTCGGCTATTGCTTTTTGCTGTTCATCATGATAAAAGATAACCGATCGATATTGTGGGCCTACATCATTTCCTTGTCGATTTAGAGTCGTTGGATCATGTGCACTCCAAAACACCTCAAGAATTTCAGCATAACTGATCACGCTTGGATCAAAGTGAACCTGTACCACTTCAGCGTGTTTAGTATTTCCAGAACATACCATCTTGTAATCGGCCGTTTCCTTACTTCCTCCCGAATAACCTGATACCACTTTGTTAACGCCTTCTAAACGTTGTACTACAGCTTCTACACACCAAAAGCAGCCGCCTCCGAGCGTAGCGATTTCTTCTTTATTATTTGTATTCATTATACTATTGATTTATAGAGGAAAACACCTCTGAGAGGCAATTGTTTACCTTGAGAAACTGAAGCTGTCGGCGTCTTTTTCCTTTTGCCGTGTCAGATATTGAAGGAAAAGTTTCAGGGCTTGTTTTTTAGAGGTGTCCAGCTCATAACTGATATAACGCGTGAAGTATTCTTTCAAGTCAAAGCCTGAGCTGGGTTGCGGTAGGATGTAAGTCAATTCCGGGACGGCATCAATTCCCATTTTTAAGGCTCGATTGAATTGATCAACAAAAGTACTAGGTAGGGGGCGCCGACTAACCCAGGCAGCAAAAACAAAGGGAAGCCCAGTAAATTCCATCCAAGCACTACCCAAATCATAAAAATAGGAGAACTTTTCATGAAGTCCCATGGTTCGATCACCGATGATGACACCACCAGTCGACCCTTGAATTTGTTCTATATATCCTGCTGTAGCAGGAATGAAATTAGGTGTGCACTTCCAATGCTGTTCTACTAATATTCTTGCCAATTCGACGGAAGTTCGCGAATGAAAATCCAGGTAGATTTCAGTTAGATCTTCAAGAGGGCTGTGAGAGAATATACCAACGGTTTTTACGGCTCCGTCTGCGCCAATACAATAATCTGAGATAATTTTTGCGTCGGCAATCTCTGGGATGATAGCCACCGGAACAAGCCCCAAATCCACCTCGCCATCCCTCAACTTTCTGGCACATTCAGATGGAATATCCAGTTGAAGCTCGATGTCTTTGGCGATTTCATTTTTGAATAAACCGTACAAAAGTGGTTTGGTATTCAAGTAGCTTACGGCAGTTATTTTGATCATATCCATGCGATATTCCATTACAAGCCTTCTACTTCAAAAGCAGTGAGATGGCTTGTATCATTCTCTATAAGAAATTCAAATTGCAACTCTTCTTGTCGTACCTGCCAAAGCCCTGTATTGCTGTGATGCCAACGATTCATTTCCGTCAAGGGTACTCCTTTCAATACACAGATTAAAGCTCGCATGGTACGTCCATGAGCACAAACCAGAAGTAGAGATTCTTGGCGCTCCTTCAAGTGTTTTACAAACTGCTCCACACGCGCACCTAATTCGGCAGCGCTTTCCCCTTCCGGAATTCGAGCATCTAAGTTCCCACTATTCCAGTGAGACATCAACTCTTTATAGGTGTCGCGCATCTCTGCATTTCCTTTCTTCCCTTCATGGATGCCCCAGTTGATTTCATTAATTTCCTCAAACTGCTCCCAGGGAATACCTTGGTCAATAAAATGGGCCATGGTCTGGTGGGTTCGCTGTAAACGAGAGGTGAGGACCGCTTCAAAGTTGAGGTGTGAATAATGGCGATAAAAGGCATGTGCTTGCTGTCGCCCCAATAGGTTGAGCGAAGTATCTACGCCTTGCCCCTGAACAATTCCTTGTCGATTAAAATCGGTTTCTCCGTGTCTAACAATGAAGACTTTCTTGTCACTCATATGTATCGGGGTATTTTTGCTTTATTGTACTGATGCTATGTTTCGGCACCCGGTATAGGTAGTTATGTCTGGATTTCATTCTTTCATGTGGCTCACAAAATGATAGAGCTTTCCTATTTATTGACCACAGGTAATGACAAGTAACCCTTGTATTGGTTGTCATCCTCAAAAACATGATCCTTAAAATCGGTAACTACATTATATAGTGTATCTCGTTCTATCGGTTCACGATCCACCTGGCGAATCAATTTTACCAAGTCTTTGGTACTCATTGCAGGGTTTTGTTCTTCCGATCCAGCCATCGTGTAGATCTTCGTGGTGTCGTCAATTGTCCCGTCGATATCATCTACTCCGTAGGCCAAGGACATTTGGGCTGTTTCCCGACTGATCATTGGCCAGTAGGCTTTGATGTGATCGAAGTTGTCCAGGTATATTCGGCTAATTGCATAATTCTTCAAGTCCTCGATAATCGTACTTTCTTCCACATGGGACATCTGATTTCCCTTGTTACGAAACTTTAGCGGAATAAATGTTTGGAAGCCCCCCGTTTTATCTTGTAAATTTCGCAAGGCCTCCATGTGATGAATGCGATGGTAATAACTTTCGATATGACCATACAACATCGTTGCATTCGACCTTTGACCTAATTCATGCCATATTTCGTGTATTCTGAGCCATTGCTCTCCACTACATTTACCTCCCGCAATTTCATCTCTAATTTCCGGATGAAATATTTCTGCTCCGCCTCCTGGCATCGAGTCCAAGCCCGCTTCTTTCATTAATTTCATTCCCTCCTCGTAAGAAACCTTGGCCTTTTTGAAGATATAATGATATTCTACTGGCGTTAAGGCCTTGACATGTAGTTCAGGGCGATGAGCTTTAATCTGACGGAATAGATCCGTGTAAAACGCCACATCGTATTGGGGTAAAACGCCTCCCACAATATGGACCTCAGTAACAGCTTGGTCGTCGTATTTTTTGACGATATCCATGATTTCATCCAAGCTGTATTCCCAGCCCTCATCTCTCTTCTTTATTAGTCTCGAATAGGAGCAAAAGGTGCAGGTATATAGACAGACATTCGTGGGTTCAACATGGAAGTTTCTATTGAAGTAGGTTCGATTGCCATGTCTAGCTTCTCTGATATGGTTTGCCAAAGTGGCCAGATATCCTAAAGGGGCTTTCTCGAAAAGTAAAACACCTTCTTCTTCCGTGATTCTTTCTCCTTCTTGTACTTTCTTAGCTATAGTTTTCAGTGGAGGAGATAGCGTTTTATCATTTAATAGAAATTGCAAAGCAGATTGATCCATAATTATCTTATTGTTACTTACAAAAGTATAACAAGTTTCGAAACTTTCAGTTTTAATTGAAACCACTTTTCTTCTAATTAAATATTTTCTCTTGTTATTCTTGAGTTCCCACAAAGGGGGGCACCCAATATTCTATCTTACTTTTATCTCCAAAAGTGGATTGGACTGACTTTTCAGCTAGTGCCCTGTAAATCAACTGAATATTGAAAAGGTAATTCCAAAATAAGGCCTACTTAGGGCTTTGTTTCAGCGCTCAAAGGTAAGAATAGTTTTTTTGGAATCTTAGTCTCATTCCTTACCTTGGCAACACTATGCTGTCCATTTGCATTCCGGTATATAATTATAATGTGGTGGTACTGGTTACCCAATTACTAGAGCAAGCCCACCAGTTGGAGGTGGATTTTGAGATCTTGGTGTGGGAAGATGGTTCTAGTGAAGAAAATAAGCTTGAAAACCGGAAATTAAGTGAGATTGATACCTGTGTTCTATATGTGGAATGGGAGAAAAATCGAGGCAGATCCATCATACGTAATCGCATGGCAGCAGCAGCTAAATATCAATACCTACTATTTTTAGATTGTGATGCGCTGGTGCGGGATAGTCAGTTTTTGACCAGGTATTGCCATAACATGGATATGGAGCTAGTACAGCAAGTTATTTGTGGCGGACGAATATATCCTGCGCGACCCTCCGACTTGAACTTACAACTACATTGGTTATATGGAACAAAAAAGGAGAGCCAACCAGTGGAGCGCCGAAAGTTATCACCCAATGCGTCCTTTATGACCAATAATTTCTTGCTCTCCCGCAGTATTTTTGAAGTACTTTCTTTCAATGAGGAGTTAGTAGGATACGGGCATGAGGATACACTATTTGGTTGGGAACTGGAAAAGCGGCAGATTGAAATCAGGCATATTAATAATCCGGTTATTCATGAAGGCTTGGAAGCAGCTTCCAGCTTTCTACAAAAAACGGAGGAAGGGGTAAAAAACTTGTACCGTCTATACCTGCTGAAGAAAGATGAACCTGAGTGGCATAAAGAAGTCAAGCTCTTACACTTGTTTCATCGTTTGAAGCAATGGCGAATCGCAGCTATCACCTTCCGCATAATGGCTGTTTTTCAGCCTTTCATATCACGTCAACTTCAGTCCCGTCGCCCCTCCCTTTTTTTATTTAATCTCTATAAGTTGTATTTCCTCCTTGAGCGAGATTTGAAAGAATAATTTTAGGTATTCAGACATTTGTATATTTTCAACCCCCAAACCTATCTTAAAACTGCTTATATGCGAAATGAATTCTTGGCTTTTTCGGTGATTTCCGTGTTAGTGGTAGCTGCGATCGGATATTTTCTCTGGCCGCCAATTTGGTGGAGTATGGTGGTGTTGGGGCCTATTATTTTGTTGGGCCTATATGATATGACCCAACATCAACATGCTATCATGCGCAACTATCCGATTTTTGGTCGAGGAAGATATGTGATGGAAGACCTTCGTCCTAAGTTATATCAGTACTTCATTGAGTCGGACACCAATGGTGCGCCGATTAGCAGAATTTTCCGCTCAGTGGTTTACCAACGAGCCAAAAAGGTGCTGGATACGACTCCTTTCGGTACTCAACTAGATGTCTATGCGGAGGGCTACGAATGGATGAACCACAGTATCGGAGCCTTGGATGCACATCAACTGGATCAAGATCCACGAACTAGGGTAGGAGGAACGGATTGCCAGCAACCCTATGAAGCTAGTCTATTCAATGTTTCAGCTATGAGTTTTGGTTCCTTAAGTAAAAACGCCATTATGGCTTTGAGTGGTGGAGCCAAAGTTGGAGGATTTGCACATAATACCGGTGAAGGTGGGGTCAGTCCTTATCATAAGGATCCAGGTGGGGACTTGATATACCAGGTGGGGACTGGATATTTTGGGGCTCGAGCTGATGATGGAAATTTTTCTCCTGAAAGATTTAAGGAAACGGCCTCTCACCCGCATGTGAAAATGATTGAATTGAAGTTGTCGCAAGGGGCGAAACCCGGTCATGGGGGTATCTTGCCTGCCAAGAAAAACACCGAGGAAATTGCCAAAATTCGTGGAGTGAAAGCGGGTACGGATGTACTTTCGCCTCCTTTTCATAAAGCTTTTAACAAGCCGGAGGGACTATTAAAGTTATTGGCTCAAATGCGGGAACTCTCTGGTGGAAAGCCGGTTGGGTTTAAACTATGTATTGGCCGTCGGAGTGAATTCATTAGCATCTGCAAGGCAATGGTGGCGACAGGGATAAAACCGGATTTTATTTCCGTTGATGGTGGTGAAGGCGGGACCGGAGCTGCGCCACTTGAGTTTTCGAACTCGGTCGGAATGCCCTTCCGAGAAGGGCTAGTTTTTGCTATTGATACTTTACAGGGGTTTGACCTCAAGAAAGAGATTAAGGTTTTTGCCTCTGGGAAAATAATTACTGGTTTTCACATGTTTCGCGCTTTAGCCATTGGTGCCGATTCAACTTACAGTGCACGAGCCATGATGCTAGCTTTAGGGTGTATTCAAGCCTTGGAGTGTAATACAAATAAATGTCCGACGGGAGTCGCTACACAAAACCCGGAATTGGTAGCAGGCTTGGCCGTAGATGACAAACAGACCCGGATTGCTAATTTTCATAAAGAGACAGTAGAGAGTTTCGTAGAATTGATGGCAGCGGCTGGCTTAGAATCTCCAACACAGATTAACCGAAGTCATATTTTTAGGAGAGTTAGCCTAAATGGAATTCGTCGATACGATGAATTATTTCCAGAACTTGAGCTAGGTTGCTTACTCCAAGAAGAGACAGTTCCCGAAGACTGGAAGAGTGTATGGCAAGAGGCTTCAGCGGAGTGCTTTTAGTAACGCAAAACAACTAGTTTAGAAAAACAAAAATGGATCAAGTACCCTGCGTATTTGATCCATTTTTGTACAGACTAAATTCTACTTAGAGGCTCTTATGAGCTCCATCGCAAAATCCAGGATTACTGGTATGCTTGCAGGTGCAGAAATATGCGGTCTTAGTTTCCTCTGCTACAAATACTTTTGGTGTAAAAGATGATCCTTTGTGTGCGCCGTCACAAAAGGGCTGATTGGAAGATTCTCCACAGGAACACCAGGCATAAGTTTTACCGGCTTCCAATTCTACTGGCAGCGGTGCTTTTCCCGCAATGGTAGGCTTATCCATTTCTGTTTTTTTGATGTGATGATAAATATGATTCCATGGTACGCTAAGCATACCCTTATTTCTTCCTTAGTTTGTCCAATAGTTGATTGAATGCATGGGCCTCATCAGCTGATAGATTTTGACTGTAATAGGCATTGGTTTTCGATTTAATTGCTGGATGAATCTTCTTCAGCAATACCAAGCCCGCAGCGCTAATGGTGATGTCTACTTTCCGGCGATTCTCTGAACAGGTCACTCGTTCCACTAATTGCTTCTTTTCTAAACGGTCGATTAACCTCGTCAGGTCTGAGCCTTTGAAAATCAATACCTCTTTTATGGCTCCGGCGGTCAAGGGTTCTCCTTTCGCTCCTTTGAGAATCCGCAGTACATTGTATTGGACATGTGTAAGTCCGAATTGATCCAAGACCGCTTTGATCTGCCCGGCCACCCAATCCGCAGAATACAAGAGATTGACAAGCATCCGATGGTGCTCATTCTCAAATTTCTCTTGTTTTATTTCTCGATTGATGCTCATATGAATCAACTTCTATTGTTTCAAACAACATTTGTTTACAACAATAGTGAATATATAAGGAAATATCGATTCTAAGGTTCAAACTTTTCGAAATTTAGAAAAGGTCCAAATAGGAATTGTTGCACTACCTGAAGGGTGGTGCTTTTTGCCTTAGCTATTTAGAACCTCACGCACTCGACTGGGAGAGAAGGGCAAATGGCGAAGGCGTTTACCCGTCAGACTGGCGAAGGCATTGGCAATAGCTCCGGCTACAATTGGGGTACTGGCTTCCCCGATTCCCTTAGGCGCTTCACTCGAAGGCATCATGGCAATCTCAATGCTTTCAGGTGCATCTTCTATCCGTAAGATTGGATAGTCATGAAAGTTGGATTGCTGAATCTCACCATTTTTAATGGTCAATTGTTCGCAAAATACGCTACTAATACCCATGATGATTCCACCCTCCATTTGTGCTACCACATTGTCCGGCTGCACGATGGTGCCTGCGTCAACTGCTGACCAAAAGTGGTGCACTTTGATCTTTCCACTTTCACGATCTAAAGAAATCTCGCAAATGCCAGTGCACAGGGCTCCACTCCGCTCGCCGAAGGCAATACCTCGGGCGCGCCCTGCTACAGGAGGAGTATTCCAATTAGCCATATCAGCTGCTTTTTCCAAGGTGGCAAGTGCACTACGGGCGTTTTTCATTAAATTCCTGCGAATAGCAAGTGGGTCTTTCCCTTGGTCTGCAGCAATCTCATCAATGAAAGATTCTATCGCAAATTTATTTGGCCCATGGCCTACCGCCCGCCAATGCTTGATCCGGACTCCATTTTTGGATACCCGAAGATCTACCGCTTGATTGGGGATATTGTAGTACTCATTTCTAGCCCCGCTAGCTAGCAAGTTAGAACCATCTCCTACGATACAGTGATTAAGCGCGGTGATGTTTCCGGAGGCATCGGTCGCCGCCTCTAGTTTTTGCAAGGAAAGAGGACGGTACATGCCATATTGTAAATCATCCTCCCGTGTCCAAATTAACTTTACGGGTTTGCTAACTGCTTGGGAAAGTTTGACGGATTCCAAAATATAATCACTAGTGCTTCTTCGACCTAAACCGCCACCCAAGAACTGTAGGTGCAATTTTACTTGGCTGGCTTCAATGCCTAGCTCTTTAGCTACCACAGGCGCAATACTACCAGGGTTTTGAGTGCCTGCCCATATCTCCGCAGATTGTCCATTTGCGGCCACAGCTGCTACCGCGTTCAAGGGTTCCATTTGCGCATGATAGATGTAGTCATTCTTGTAAGTAGCTGCATATCGTTTCTGTCCTGCGCTCAACGCTGTTTGAACATCTCCCTTTTGATGCAGTAATTTTCCATCTGAAGCAGCATCGGCTAAGGTCTGATAAGCAGCAAGATCTTCTTGAGAATTATGGTTCCTTGCAGCTACATTTGTATCCCACTCAATGACTAACTTTCTTTTAGCAGCTAGAGCCTTTTCTAAAGTTGTAGCGACTACACCAATACCATAAGGAAAGGGAACAATTGCTACAATTCCTTCCATGTTTTGGATTTCGGCGCTGTTAGTTAGAGTCGGCTTGGCCCCATGTACCTTTCCTCTTTCTAGCACACCATACTGCATTTCAGGAACCTGAATGTCCATCGCAAATTGGGCACTACCATCCACTTTTGCAGGAACGTCAAACCGAGGCATTACTTTTCCGATCAACCTAAAAGCGGTAGGATTCTTTAGTTCATCCTTTGCTATTTCAGGGATGACCTCCGGGATTTGTAAGATGTCTACAACTTCACCATAAGAGATTGTTTTACCTGATGATTTGTGTTCAACAAGACTAGGGCCAGTTGTGAGTTCAGCGAGAGGAACTGACCAATGTTCCGCTACACTGTGCAATAACACATATCTGGCTTGGGCTCCGGCTTGCCGTAAGCTATCATAGTATCCCATGACCGTTCGACTCCCTACATTAATCATCACTTTTCGATTACCAAATGCTTTGAAACCATAGGTGTCGACATCAATTGGTGCCACTTCAATCTTTACCTGTGACCAATCTACGTCTAACTCTTCTGCCAAAATGACTGGTAACGCAGTCATTGATCCCTGTCCCATCTCTGCTGCTGGGCTATAGATCGTGATTTGACCATCATTACGTAGATGGACCCATGCACTGATCTTTTCTTCTTCAAGATCCGCGGGATCAATAGTATCCTTGTTGCCCGATAGTTTCGGGTACAAGGCGTAGGCCGTGATGGCCAAAGTCACACCACCTGCAGCGACTAAAAAATTTCGCCTGTTTATAGAATTGGATGATTTTTCCATGATGATTTATATTTAGTATCCCACTAACAAGCACGGAATGAAGGCTTTGCAAATTCTAACCCTCCATTAGAGGTAGCCAAATCTCAGATGTATTAAGCCCCCGACTCTAAAGACCTGTTAGAGGTAGCTTTGGGCTAGTTAGGAATTGGTTTGAGCAGCTCTTTCGATGGCTTTTACTATGCGTGTGTAGGTTCCACATCGGCAAAGATTTCCATTCATATGTTGGACAATCTCCTTCCGTGATGGATTCGCATTCTGTTCCAATAGTGCGGCTGCCTGCATGATTTGCCCTGACTGACAATAGCCGCATTGCGGCACCTGTTCCACTATCCAAGCCTCCTGTACAGGATGTGTACCGTCAGGAGATAGCCCTTCAATAGTTTTAATTCGTTGATCCTCCTTGAGACTAGAGATGGGGAGAGTGCAGGACCGAATGGGGTTTCCATCTACATGGATGGTACAGGCTCCACATTGGCCTAATCCACAGCCGAATTTGGTTCCGGTTAATCCCAGATGTTCTCTGAGCACCCAAAGCAAGGGAGTCGAAGCCTCCGTATTGACGTTGTGATTTTTGCCATTGATTTGGATCGTATAGGCTGGCATACTTATGGGTTTGGTGAAAAGAGATTAGGTGACACGACCTGTTAGCAGATCACACCTAAAAGCTAGGTTACAGAAACGGTGTTCTAAGAAGCTGTTTGAGCTTAACAATGTGATTTTGCTATGGTCCTTTTCCCGCCACTTTTCGGCTTTTTATCGTCACATAGCCCTGCTCTTTTTTTGTCCCTGGCAAAAACAGGCGCTAATCCTCAAAAAGTCCCGAAAATTATCGGGATTAATTGGCAAAAAAATAGACCTACAACAAAATCCAAAAGCCAAATTCAAACAGCTTCTAAGCTAATTTACTAATATTTAGGGATAAGACTAAGATCCTGTAGGGGACCAACTAATTCCTTACACTTTTCAAGAGCATCTCATTTCTAAACTTGTAAGAAAAGGGTAGTTTTGTCTATTGGAATAAACCAGACATTCAAACCAAAATTGCCTCGGCATTGCACATGATTAAATATTTGCCATCAAGCCTGCTATTATTAGGCCTATTTCTAATGGGTTGCGGGTCTAATTCAACAGAATCAGAAAAAACCAACCAAACAGTAGAACAAATGAACGAACAATTTGTATTTGTCGGCACCTACACCCGCAAGGAAGGACACGTTGATGGAAAGGCAAAAGGAATTTATGTCTTGAAATGGGATGAAGCCGGCGAAAAACTCTCTACACTCGATACCATCGAAGGCCTTCCGAATCCATCTTATGTCACTTTGCATCCGAACGGCCGATTTCTCTATGCTGCTAACGAGTTAGCGGATGGATCTGAAGCAGTATTGGGGCAAGTGAGTGCGTTTGCAATTGATCCCATTGCACGGAAGTATAGCGCTTTAGGAACGGTTTCCGCTAAAGGTGATGCTCCTTGTCATTTAATGGTTCTACCCGACGGTAATCATGCTGTGGTGGCAAATTATGTGGGGGGCAATGTAGCTGTTCTACCTATTAATGCAGAAGGGAAGCTAGGAGAAGCAGTCGGCACAGGTCAGCATGTAGGCACAGGCCCAAATGAAGGACGCCAGGGGAATCCTCATGCTCATATGGTGTATCCTTTCCCGAATACGACTGATGCTTTTTTGGCCGTGGACTTAGGGATCGATCAGCTCATCCATTACAAATGGAATCAGGTAGATGGACAACTAGAGCAAGTAGCGCATACCACTACCATGCCTGGTGCAGGGCCTCGACACCTTGATTTTCACCCTGTAGGAAAATGGGCTTACGTGCTAAATGAACTAAATCATACAATTGAGGTTTTTGAGTATAAAGATGTTATGCAAGCTTTTGATCGCCTACAGGTGATCTCTACCTTGCCCGAGGATTCTGAGGGTGTTTCCTACCCGGCAGCGATTAAAGTTCATCCTAATGGTAAATTTCTATACGCCTCCAATCGGGGATCTACCGAAGAAGAAAACAGTATAGCTATTTTCACGATAGATTCTGCAAGTGGAAAGTTGACTTTCCAATCTGTAGCGCATACGGAAGGGAATTTTCCTAGAGATTTTGAACTCAGCCCGAGCGGAAAGTATCTCTTGGCGGCTAATCAGAATAGTGATAACATCTTGATTTTTAAGGTTGACCCTGAAAGTGGGAGCCTTAGTAAAATAGGTACGGACTTTGCAATACCTACACCTGTTTGTTTGAAATTTCTATCGCTCTAAATTTGAGGAAGACAAAACGATTTCCGTTTTTTGTGCTTCCTACCAAAATAATAGAACCATGGCAACAGAACCTAGCACATCTACTCAAGTTCTTCCTCGTCTCAACACTATCGATGAAGCAATCGCTGATATCAAGGCAGGAAAGGTTATAATCGTAGTGGATGACGAGGATCGAGAAAATGAAGGAGATTTTATCTGCGCTGCAGAGTGCGTCACGCCTGAGATTATCAATTTTATGGCGACCCACGGTCGGGGCTTGATCTGTTCGCCAATCACAGAGAAACGGGCCAAGGAATTACAGCTTTCGCGAATGGTGACCCATAACACGGATATGCACCAGACGGCTTTTACCGTTTCTATTGATTACAAGCATAAGGGGTGTACTACAGGGATTTCTGCCTATGATCGAGCCACTGGAATTCAAGCTTTAGTAGACTCCACAACTAAGCCAGAGGATTTTGCTCGTCCGGGGCATATATTCCCTTTGATTGCTAAAGATGGAGGAGTGCTACGTCGGACGGGACACACAGAGGCCGCTATCGATCTGGCGACTATGGCTGGCTTTTATCCGGCTGGCGTATTGATCGAAATTTTGAATCCGGATGGTACCATGGCTCGCCTTCCTCAATTATTGGAGATTGCGGAGCGTTTTGATCTGAAGTTGATCACTATTAAGGATTTGGTCGCCTATCGAATGAAAATGACCAGCTTGGTGCAACAACAAGAAGGCATCGAGATAGATACTGCCTTTGGACGATTTGAATTCATGGCGTATAAGGAATTGAATAGTTCCAGAACACATCTAGTCATTAAGAAAGGTACCTGGGAAGAAGGAGAACCTGTTTTGGTGAGAGTTCATGCTGGCTCCAATACGGGAGAATTGTTTGCCTTATTGATCAAGGGCATGTCCAAAGAGCTGCATAAAACGATGGATATTATTGCCAAAGAAGGTAAAGGTGCGATTTTGTTGTTGCGTTATGATGAAGAGGAAGATTTGATTACTAAAACGCTTCAGGTTTTGAAAGGACAACAGGAGAAGGGCGAAAAACTCAACCCCTTCCTAAAGCGATACATGGATTCAGAGCAAAAAGACATTGGAATCGGCTCTCAGATTTTACGTGATATTGGCTTGTCAAAGATCCGACTCCTCACCAACTCTCGCCGTAAGTTAGTCGGTTTAGATGGCTATGGCTTAGAGATTGTGGAGCATGTCGGTTTCTAAAGCTGTGAATAAACGTAACGCCAGGCTGTAAAAATTACTGTCCTAATTTCTTGAAAAATTAGCTAAGCTACTTCCCTGAACCATAGACTAGTTGGAAGGCTAGTGGTTCTTTTTTCGTCCTGAGACTAAAAACAGGGAAATAAATTTAGCCACTTGAAAAGTTCCTTTACGCCCAGAAGGAGCATAGCCCGCCTGTCCATAATTTGCCACTTTAATCTCGATCAAATCGGGTTCTATAAATTAAAAGCCCTTCCAATATGTAGCAGATCCCTGACTGAGCAAGAACATGTAGAACATTTTCAAGTTTGGGGAAATTGCAGATCACACCAATCGGTCCGTTGATCACATAAGTGCTACCACTCAACAAAGCGACTTGGTAAAGGCCCCCGCCATGCATTATTATTACAATGCAAAACAACAATCTTATGAAGACTCATCTACTACTACTATTGCTTGCCAGCATCCTGTGGCTACCGACAGCCCATACGCAATTATTGACTCCCATCGCAGATACGACCAAAAATACTGGACCGGACCCAAGTGATTTAAATCATTATATCGCCGTCGGCTTTACTGCTAGGGCGGCCAGTGGATATCGGCAAATGCGTGACTTCTATTCCAGACAGGGGTTTGAAGATCTTTTTTTGGAAGAAATTGTGACGCTCGGCGCTGGGTTTCGCCTCTGGGACCGTTATCATCTGGAGGTGAGTTTGGATCGGTCGTTTACCAACGATATCGAAGAGGTAGAAATAGCGTCTAATGAGCATATCTTGTCTCTTAAGGAAAATAAGCTTGCGATAAACTTCTTGATAGGATATCGCTTTTGGCAGAAGCGGCACCAAAGCCTTATCTTCCATGCCGGTTTTTCCTGGCTACGAAACACAGGTGAAATGTTGGAGAGGCGCCCGCAAAATTTTGACTTTGAAACCGCCAATATAAATGTCCCGCAAGGCGTTCGGAGTTGGCCTGCCTTCATACATCAACAAGGTGCACTCCATTTAGCCATCCAACTTAAATTATCCTACCCCAGACCTAGGTGGTGGAGTACGGACACGGAACTAAAATTCGGCTTTGTAACTGGGTTGAAGGCAAAATCATGGTCAGTAAATCCAGGCCAAGCACGGAATGTCCCCACGGACAGCGCGCAATATTTTTACATTAGTGGCCTGTACCACTTTTTCCTTTATTAAAAGCAAATAGCGGAAATGAGAATTGTACCGCTTATTATTTCACTCGGCCTATTGCTCCCAATCATTGTCACTGGACAACAGGACAGCAGCAGCTTACATATTGAGCAGGAGTATGCCACCATCTACTTTTATCGTAAGGCTGAATTCTATAATGGACGCTTTGAATGTTGGGTAGATACAAGGCGATTACTATCTAACTTTAAGGCTGCCAGCTATTTTTGGCTAAACCTACCAGCTGGTGACTATGAAATACGGACAAATGGTCGGCCAACCTGGCTCATTTATGAGAAAAAATATCAGCTAAAAGTGGAAGCAGGCCAGGTTTATTATATTGAGGGAGTCATCGATTATGACTTTCTAGGCACTGCGCTTTTTTTACAAGAACGGAATCAAGCAGACTTCGATGAACTCAAATCTAAACTCAAGTTCGATGTACGTGCGATCCGGTTACTGGACTAAAACGCCCCGCTACCTCTTTGCGGGCATCAGTCTGGTGCTGCTTGGGTACTGGACTTATCGGTGGCGACAGGGACTGGTACCTTATTCCGCCGATGGGGGTGCCGACCTTGCCGGCTTTATCCGGTGGCTCCTGGGATATGTCTTCTTGCTGGGAGTAGTACTGGGAGCCGCTTGGCTCAACCACCTCTTACTCTATCGTAAGTTGGTCAGCCGGCAAACTCGACCACATTGGTCTTATTTCAGCTGGCTCTTAATACTCTGGTGGATACTTTTTGAACTCTTCCAGAATTTAAATGCTTATGCTACGGAGATCATCATTGAGAATTGGTTTGTGAGCTTGCTTTGCACCTTGTTAATTGCTGTCCTGACATTAGCCATCGATCAACCGGAAAGTCGCCGAAAGCGAGCAGAATTGGAACAGGATAAGATGGAAGCAGAATTGCATAATCTTCGTGCACAACTACACCCACACTTCCTGTTCAATACGCTAAACACCATTTACAGCGAGGCACTGCAACAGGACCAGGAGCAATTGGCTACCCTGATTGCGGAGTTATCTGGTTTGCTTCGCTTTTCCTTTAAACATGCCAAGCAAGCACGGGTTACGCTCCACGAAGAAGTTGATTTTTTGCGACGCTATATTCATTTACAACTGGCCCGGCTAACACCTGCTCAACAGCAAGCAGTTGAAATAAATCTGATGGGTGAACTACCACAGAACTGGCTTCCACCATTGCTGGTCATTCCATTTATAGAAAATGCTTTTGTACATGGTGTATTTGATGGCCCGGATTTTTTCTTGCACATAGAACTAAGGGTGCAAGATGACCAACTCAGCCTGCAGATTGTCAACAGCCAACCTCCGAATCAACGCGTAGGAGGAAGCGGTACGGGAATCAGCAATACACGCCAACGACTGGAGCGCCTTTACCAGAATGATTATCTTTTGAAAGAGGAGCGAACACCAGATATTTACCGACTGCATTTGAAGTTTCCTTTAAGCTTATCCACATGATATTGAAAGCTATAGCCATAGATGATGAAGCGCCTGCCCTGGCAGTTATTGCCAAACATGCCGACAAGCTTCCTTTCCTGTCGCTGGAGAAAACCTTTATTAATCCACTGAAAGCTATTGCGTGGCTACAGAAAAATCAAGTAGACCTCATCTTCCTCGATATTGAAATGCCAGAAATGCGTGGCACTGATTTTATGCGGACAATGAACGGGCTTTCATCAGCCCATTTCATCTTAACTACTGCTTATGAATCCTATGCCCTAGAAGGCTTCGAACTACAGGCCCTGGATTACCTACTCAAGCCCATTTTGTTCACACGCTTCGCGAGTGCCTGCAAACGTGCACTGATACCGACTGCTCCAGGGGAACAGCTTGCTAATGATGCTTTTATGTTTGTTAAAGATGGCCATGACTGGGTGCGGGTTGACTTTCAAGATATCCTCTTTGTCCGTTCCGATGGCAATCTGCTCTTCATTCATCAAAGTAACCATAAGGTAGTTACCCGAATGACCTTGCAACATTTCCTCGGCACCGTACCTCAGACAGCTTTTGTAAGGATCCATAAATCCTATGTGGTAGCCTTGTCTGCCGTTCGAAAAATTGAACGTATGCAACTGGTATTAAGTGACAAAACAAAGATCCCCTTGGCTAGGTCGTACCGGCAATCTGTTACAGAACGACTCATTCAAAGGGATCCAACTGCCTTTGACAAGAATTAGTCTTTCTAGAACCCGATGAATATTCTATTGGCAATGTCTTGGGTTTGATCGATTGAATCAATGAAGTTGTTTAAGCATGTTTTTTTGAAGCGAAATTTGAAGGAACATGGTTCTGGGAACTGGTTTTTTCTCCAGCATAGCAGCGCTACAGTGGAGAAACTTCAATGCCTAAATTTCCTCTACGTTCGGTTTTACCTTTTAAATCCACCTTCAGAATGGATGATTTGACCGGTTATCCACGCTGCCTCTGGACTTACCAGAAAGCCGATTAAATTGGCTGTATCCGAGGGCTGTCCAATTCGTTTCATCGGAAAGCGATCTAAAAGTTCATTTTCTAATTCTTTATTCATCCAACCTGTATTGTTTGGACCTGGATTCACAGCATTTATTGTTATCCCATGCTCGGCAATTTGACTGGATAAGGTGAGGGTCAGGTTTTCAATGGCAGCCTTTGTTACCGCATATGCTATTTCATTTGGCATCATTCCAAGAGATTGCCCAGAGGTTATATTGATTATTCGTCCGTTTTCTTTATACCTGAATTCCTTGACAAATCGGGCGATCAGTAGAGTAGCTGCTTTCAAATTGACTTCATAATGTTTGTCGAGTTCCTTGGCGGTCAGGTCGTAGATAGAAGTTTGTGTACTATAGGTAGCATTGTTCACTAGAACCGTGGCCGGCCCGAGCTTTCTCAGTACTGCATCAAACAGAGTATTGACCACCTCTGTTTTGGCTAAATCTAGCTCTAGTTTCTCGCATCTAATACCCTGTTCTCTCAATTCTTTTTGTATTACATCTGGCTCTTCTGCTTCGATTCCCCATGGCATGTCTTTGTCATATGACGTCCAATAAGTGAAAAATATGTCGAAGCCTCGTTTGGCCAATTCCATGCAAATGGCCCGGCCGATTCCTTTCTTCCGACTAGCTCCGGTAACTATTGCGATTTTCCTATCCATCTTCATGATTTAATGATACTGAGCTACTCGGTATCAGCCATCAAATCCCGCATTTTAAAATCTTCCACGATAGCCTCGAAGATAGAGTTGGTAACTTTAGTAACAGCGTAATACCAAAGGAAAATAAGAATCGGGATTAAGATCGGAGAAATGATCAATCCGACAGCCACTACTAATAATGTCACCAAATAACCAAGCAGCCGTACCAGCCAAGGGTTACTTAAGTACTTTTTAACATAACGACGAGCGTATTTATCAGAATGGGCTTCAGATTGGTCGGTCGTGCTAGACCATGGCATAGGAATATTCTTCTTTAGCACTGCCCATAGTAAAGCACTTACTCGACGGCGAAAGGGAGTCCTCAAAGCTTTCAATTCCTCTGCGGTGATCCTAATGTCTTCAAAATGAATGGGATTATCCAAGCAGCCGTTCTCCTCATCCGCTTTTGAGCAAGCATAGGAAATACGCAAATCGGGAATGATCGGCAGATATGGCTGTTCGTCCTTTAGATAGTGGAATCGCTGAAATTTTTCATCCCCTTCTGCCCAATCACTGAAAATGGGAAAGATAATTTCTCCGGTGTCCTTATCGGTTACCTCATCAAAAGGGACAGAAAAGTGCTTTCGGAGGAAGCTTTGACAATTCTTTCTACCTAGGAAAAAATCATGCTCACGAAATTCACGCTTGAAAAAGCCGCTAAACCCATCCAAGCCACCACAAGCAATGGGGAAATCATCCTTTTGCAAGGTTTCGGTCTGCTTGTCATTATCCCATTTCAGGGCTCTGCGTACCGGAAAGATCAAGAATCGCATATTGTCTTTTCTGACAAAACTCTTAGAGATGTCACTCTCTTTGACCATGGCTTGTCTACGAATGGCAGAGAGTAGATTTGGGACAATCTCTGCAATAGTCTTTAGGATATAATTGGGCTGCACCACAGCTGATTCTTCTGCAAAATTGGGGAAGGGATCAATCATCATGAGCGCATGTTCTTGGAGTTTGTCATTGGCTTGATGACTCGTTCGTTCCTCCAATACTCTAAGCACCTCACCAAATGGCTCATTGTTAATTGTGCCACCGTCAACTGCAGTAAACTCAAATTTCTCTGGAATTTTATCCCAATTGATATTGATTTCCTGACTCTCGAACATTCTCCGAATATGCGCAGCAATATACTTTCGTTGAGTAACATAGTCAGGTAGGTCTGGGTGCGGAATGGGCCTAGCCTTTAGGCCAACAGGAAAGGCACCTGTTGCCTTGGCACACTCAATGGCGAATTGTTTATCCTTGGCGTTGTTGGGGTCTAATGGGATAAGGTGATCTTTGTTCGTCAATGGTTCTGGGTCGATCGTGAAGTGCGCAATGCCTTTATGCATATACATTCGGTGCGCAGGAGCCCCTTTTTGAGCTTGTTGGGTTTCGGCGCTTTTTTCAGTTAAAGCACTACCAAAGTTGATTTCCAGCGGAACCCCTCGCAGGCTGCAGATAGTCATGATCAGTTCGAGGTCTTTGGCAATATAGCTTGGCCAATCTTGAGAATCCTTTGAATTGGATTTTGATACTACAATGTCATTGGCCTTATCTGCTATTCCATCAATGGCTTCAGAATTGAGTAAGGAGGGGATAGTACCATTTTGCAAATCTGAAGTTTCGCACATCTGGACCAAGGTTTCGGCATCCTGGTTGTCATTCAGGTTAACCCAGGTATCAAACAGGCGATTGCCCTTGCCCGTTGGGTTGCGGTGGTCAACAAATTGAAAACCCTCAAACAAAGCAAGAGTCGTAATACAAGAGGTCATTCCGCCTGCCGAAGCTCCGCCTATGACCTCCAAGCTAACAGTATGCATGGGAACGCTAGGATCATAAGCGCCTGCTGCGATGGCTTCTTCAATACTTCCATGTTTTAGGAGTGCAGTTTTATTTTCATCCTTGGCCTTTTCCCAGCGATCTAAAGTTTCCAGTAGATAGTCCATCACACCTGCTGTGTAAGCACCAGCGGATACGGCACCGGCCATGGCTATTCCTAGTTTGAAGGTTGTATTATGGGGCATAATCAATAGGAGTTTCTTAATCTATTATAGAATTTCTCAAAGTATTGTTACAAACGAATTAGGCAAAATCAAATGAACGGGATATGTCTTTTTACCCTAAATGTACAATAAACAAGCTTTTTGATGGCTCCACAATGGCAGAACTTTTCAATTCTTAAATTGCTGTTAATCTTAGGAATGTGCTCTTTCGAAGTGCAAAATTGTCAGCTAGTCTCATAATGATGTGAACGATTTGACCTTTTGCTAGGGAGAATCTATCTTTAGTCAACATTAATTGGACTTGTATGAGTAATAAGCAATCGAAGATTCGATGGAAGAATGTGCTGAGGATCGGTAATCTTGTTTTTCAAATTGGTTGGAGGGTTCTCGTCTTCTTTTTGGTAGTCGCATTAGCGCTGTTTCTTTATAGGGGGATGCACAATGAAAACTTTGCGGTGGAGGCCTTCCATGTGCCCAAGGAATTCTCAGATGCAGGACTAAATGGGGTCGTATTTGCCAATAAACTCTTGGATGAGGTACAAGCTGTTGAGAACTTTATTGCCAGTGTGAAGGAACGACCTACAGAGGTACAGAGTGGCATTCAACCAGATCTCAATTTTCAGGTTATGGGGATCGGCTTAACTGTCAACTCGATCACCTATTTTCTGAAAGAGATTTTTGGGAAGGAAAGACGCTCCATTGGAGGCGAATTGACGGATATCGACCAAGAACTGGAATTAACACTTCGAATTACGGGTCATCCATCTGAACACTTCTCGGTGTCCTATAAAGATGGTGAAAGGGAAGAAGCTGTACAGCACCTCATGCATGAGGCTGCTAAAGTGGTCATTGGCCTTTTGGATCCTTACCGCCTCTCCGTTTATCACTATAAGAAGGATGATATGGAAACGGCTTTGGAGTTAATCATTGATCTCATCGCCAAAAAGCCGGAGGAAACATCTTGGGCCTATCTCGCCTGGGGCAACATTCTCAATAAATTGGATCGCCCTATTGAGGCTTGTCAGAAGTTTAAGAAGGCTATTGAACACCAACCGAACTTTCAGTTAGCTTATGCAAATTGGGCCTGGACAGAGTTGCGAAATAAAAATTATGAGACGGCTATTCCACTCTTTGAAAAAGCCAATAGAGGTACAAAAAAAGAAGGAACCTACTTCAATGGAATTGCCATGTGTTATCGCAACATGAAGGAATATAAGAAGGCGGAAACCTATTTTGCCAAAGCCTCTGCTTATGACCCGGAACACACACTTTGGTGGAACGGGAATTGGGCAGGTATGAAATACTTCCAGATGCAGGATACGGTAGGGGCTGCTAGACTGATGAAAAAAACCGGAGATGATATGGTGGAAGGCCCAAATAAATACTTGGCTTATTCGGCCTACTATTTCTATAAGAACGATCGAGATAGTGCCCATAGAATGGCTGAAGTAGCTCTAGATATTGCCCCTAGAAATCTGATAGCTTTGAACCAGGTCACAAATTTCTACTTTAATTCTGAGGATGATGAACGCTGCATTAAGTCTTCTCTGAAACGTGTGGAGGTTTTGAAATCAAATAAGAATGTGGAGAATTGGGAGAATCAATTACTCGGAGCCTACAATATTTTAGCTATGTGTGAGTATCGCTTGGAGCAGTATGACTCGGCACTCGTACATGTTAATTTGGCTATTGAAGTTGATCCTTCTAACCCTGTGCCTTATACTACTTTGGCAGAGACCTATGCCTATATGGAAGATCATGAGCAATTTTATGAGGCGCTGGAAATGGCTGTCGATCGAGGATATGAATTTGAGTCAATCAAAGAAGAAGAACCTTATAGTTTTTATCAAGAAGAAGCAAGATTTCTTAAGATCATCAGAAAAAATAAAAAGAAAGAAGAGAATCTGGAAGCAGCACTCAACTAGTTATGCTAGACCTAATTAGGAAGAGGTTTTGTGTGTTATGGAGCTGCTTAGAACAATTGTCGGAGCGAAGTGTATTTCAAAATAATTCATCAGAATTAGTGAAGAACTAAAATTAATAGGTGAAAAACTTTTTTTATTCGTTGGTTAGTCTAAATTTGCGGGCTTCACTTTAAAGTATCAACAATGATAAAGATCACCGTGATTGACCGACAAGGAGAGTCTCATGAGTTGGAGGCCCCAACGGATATGAATATGAATATGATGGAGTTATGCAAAGCTTATGAGCTGCCAGTGAAAGGAACCTGTGGAGGCATGGCGCTTTGTTCTACTTGTCATATGTATATAGAGTCAGATCATGAACTCAAGGAAATGTCTGAGGATGAGGAGGATATGCTAGACCAGGCGTTCTTCGTGGAAGATAATTCTCGCTTAGGTTGCCAATTGCAGTTGGTGGATGATATGGAAGGACTCATCGTCCGCTTAGCTCCAGAAGATGAAGAAAATTAGTTTTTTTTGCGATAAGACTTGACTGGGACTAGTCTTTATCGTATTTTTACGATTAAATAGCGAAATGGGAAATAAGAAAGAGCTTTTTACACCACAGCAGAACCGGATCGCAGCCTTGGCTAAAGCGCTAGGTCATCCGGCACGGATCGCTATCTTGGAATATCTATTGAAAGTCGATGCTTGTTTCTGTGGAGATATTGTTGAAGAATTGCCTTTATCGCAATCTACAGTATCTCAACATTTGAAGGCGCTCAAGGATGTAGGTATCATAAAAGGAGAGATTGAGGGCGTGAAAACATGTTATTGTATTGATAAAGAAGTGTGGGGCTCTTTTGAAGGTTTATTTAGTCAGTTCTTCCGCAAGGCAGCGCATTGTTGTTAGCAGTAGTGAAGAGCTTCAAAATACCAGCGACTGAAAAGTCGCTTTCTTTTTACCTTTATTCATCGTAAAAAAACGATTAAATTATGGATTTGACAGTTGCAGCCTTTTTAGATCAGCTAAAGGCGACTCCGGGCAGTGAATTGCGTTTTGAATATGCTACGGCCCAATTCGTACCTAAAGCCTATCACATTACAGAAGTGAAAAATGTACACATCGACTCGGTGGATTGTGGTGGTAGGCCAGATAGCTATGATCAGACGATCGTGCAATTATGGATCAGAGAAGGAGAAGAGGTCGACCGGCATATGTCCACGGATAAGGCTTTGAAGATTTTTGATATAGTAGATGGCATGAAGCCGATGAAAAGAGATAGCCCAATCTTCTTCGAATGGGGAACGCCAGAGCTGAGAACATCGGTTTATGCGGTTGAAGCCATCCAGGATGATGAAAATCTGTTGACCTTCCAGCTGAAGGCTCCATCTCCAGTTTGTAAACCTGCTTTAGAAGTGTTAGAAATGGCAGTGGAGGGAGAAAGTTGTGGGGCTGGCGGCTGTTGCTAGATTTCGACCAAGTACTCAGGCCAGTTTTGCAGAAAACATGGGCCTCTATTGGCCTGAGCACTTAAGTACTGCGACCACAGGGACTTTTTTTCAGCTGCATCTTTTGATACTATGTTTTGCTGCTTAAGCTCTCACTTAGTTAAGGCTATATTCGGTTTTCGCCCCTCACCTAGCATCAAAATTTACTACCTGAAACCAGATGATTATTATAGTCATACTACTTGTTTACATTTTCTTTACAAATTACTTATAAGGTAGAATTGCTACTTTGAGGGCATGCTTATAAGTTTGCCACTACAAAGCAATTTACCCGTGTTATGATTTATCACTTTCTCCGTATTGCCTTCAGAAAAATATGGCAAAATCGAGGCCTCAGTTTGTTGAAAATCGGTGGCCTAGGTATTAGTATCGCTGCTAGTATTTTGCTGGTTCGCTATGTCAATTATCATTGGGAATTTGACCGTTTTCATACCCATTCCGATGAAATTTATCGACTTAATCACTACCAAACAACGGACCAGCAAGAGGAACAACGCAGTGCCATGACGGTGGCTGGAAGCGCTGTGACTTTCAAAGATCAATTTCCGGAAGTGCTAAACTACGTGCGCTTGGCCCGTTGGATTGCTAATGATGTTGTTTTTCAGCATGAAGAGAAAGCGATACGCGATAAGGACTTTTTCTTTGTTGATCCCTCTTTTTTTGAGATGTTTTCTTTTGAGTGGGTAGCCGGAGACCCTGTCCAGGGGCTAAGCGCACCTAATACTCTACTGTTATCCGAAGCACATGCTAAGGCCTTGTTCGGTAGGGAGAATCCTATTGGGCAGGAGGTCGTCTTTGAAGGGCGTCGAAACTTCACAGTGGCTGGCGTTTTTCGTCAACCTCCAGCTCAATCCCACTTGCAATTTGGCTTACTTTCTTCTATCGCTACCGTTCAGCAAATGGGGCTCGATATATATGCAGATCATCATTGGGAATATCCTTATGTTTACGCTTATGTACGTGTAAGAGACGGAGCTGATACTGACCAAATGGCGTCTAAATTCAACGAGGAAGTAAATGCTCAACACGGGAGTCCCGACTTACAACACCGCTTTGATCTACAGGCGATTACCGATATACATCTTTATGGGGATTTACAGTTTGAATTGGGCCCGAGCGGGAATGGCCGAAGCCTATGGATTCTTTTGGGCGTAGCACTGCTAATTCAACTCTTAGCCTGGATTAATTTTTTTAATATATATACGGCAAGTTCACTGGCTCACCTCAAAAACTTAGGGGTAAGAAAAGTCATTGGTGCAAATCGCAGGCAGGTGGCAGATCAACTAATTGTCGAATCCCTGTTGCTCTCGGGCTTAGGCGTGGGGGCCGGCATATTGATGGCCTATTTGGGTAAGGACTTTGTCGTTTCTTACTTTCCCGATGCTGGTTCACAACTCAGTTGGAGTGATCTAGGGTGGGGGAGACCAGGCTTTTACTTTTTGCTAATATCTGGACTGGGTGTACTGATGAGTATGGGCATACCTGCTTGGCTACTTTCCAGCTTTAGGCCAGCCTTTGCACTTGGGCAGCAATTGCGTTTGCCTGGGTTAGGTGCAAAATTGCAAAAAGGCCTGACTACGATCCAGTTTGCCATTATTATTGGCCTCTTGGCGGGAACCCTAGTGGTCTACCAACAAACAGTTTTCATGTTGGATAAAGACCCTGGCATTTCACTAGACGATAAGTTAGTATTGTTGGCTCCCTTAGGAACAAAACACTATGAAAACCTAAATCCACACTATCAGAAATTTAAGTATATCGTAGAGTCCTTACCCGAGGTGCAACAAATGACCTTAACTCGAGAAATTCCAGGAAATCCTCTGGAAGTACTGCAAGGGATTACGGTAGAAGGGCAAGCTCGTAGTGCCATCTTTGCTCGTTATACAGTTGATCACGGTTTTTTTGATGCCTTCAATCTGCCTATTGTGGCAGGGATAGATCCCCAGACTCGCCCGCCTGAGGAATCCAACATCATTATCAATGAGACCGCGATGCGTTTAATGGGATTTCAGGACCCAACCGAAATCCTGAATAAAACCATTACCTACTTTGAGGATGATCATCGAGTGATAGCTGTGATTAAGGATCATCATCATCGGTCATTGCATCACGATGTGATTCCTATTATTTATGATCTGTTTTCTAATCCGACTGAGGACGGCTACTTCACTCTAGCTATCAAACCGCCCCTTAATGAAGGATTTCTATCGACGGTACAGCAGGTCTACAATGAATCCTTTCCGAATTCTGTTTTTGATCATTTTTACCTAAAAGAGCATTATCAGCAGCAGTATCAGGGCGATGTCGATTTTCGCCGATTAGGATTAGCCTTTACCATATTGGGCTTCATCGTCGCAACACTTGGCTTATTTGGCCTTTCTTTACTGGTTTTTGAAAAGCGAACGAAAGAAGTAGGTATCCGAAAAGTCTTGGGGGCTTCTATTGCTGGAATTGTTAGCTTATTGGTGAAAGACCTGTTACGATGGGTGGCTTTAGGCTTTGTATTGGCGATCCCTTTAAGTTGGTATCTATTAGAGCAATGGCTGTCCAATTACCCTTACCGTATAGATGCCCATTGGTCTATTTTTTTCCTGGCAGGTGCCACCGCTATCTTGATGGCTTTTATGACAATGAGTTATCAGTCCTGGCGAACAGCCAATAAAAATCCTGCCTTGGTATTAAAGCAAGAATGATGATTCAAATTCGCCCTTTAACCTCCAATGATTGGACAGCCATCAAACAGATTTATGAAGAAGGCTTGGCCACAGGTGTCGCCACCTTTGAAACAGAAGCACCAGGCTCTTGGATGCATTGGAACCAGAAATACCTGCCGACTTGCCGGTGGGGAGCAGAAAATCTAGATCAGCTCATGGCCTGGATTGCCTTAACACCCTTCTCCAAAAGAGCAGTGTACAAGGGCGTGGGAGAAGTAAGTGTATACGTAGGGCAGCGTTTTAGAGGAAAAGGATTAGGAAAAAAATTATTGGTCAAGGTGATAGAAGAGGCTCCAACTCATGGTTTTTGGACGCTTCAGTCTGCCATTTTTGCCCAGAATAAGGTGAGTATTGAGTTGCATCGGCAGTTGGGATTCCGGGAAGTAGGGGTGCGAGAAAAAATTGCAATGCGGGACGGGCAGTGGCATGACAATGTGTTGATGGAAAAACGATTTTAACTGGATGTGCTATTCCTACAAAGACCTTTAACTATTCGATCAAATTGATTAAAGTTCGGTAGTCGTCAAAAGGAGCATCTCGGTCTTTCATTTCCAAAAGAGGCAATAATTCGGCACCATAGTGCTCCTCCAATTCACCATAAGTCCTTTCACATCTCACTTCGATCTCTCCTCCCGTCAATTGAGCTAATCGCCAATCGTAGGTACGTGCCATCTTATCAAAAATCTGCTGATTAATGGCTCCATGATCAGCTCCTGGACTAACGGGATTGATTTCTTGGAAGGCTGCCGTATTACGAGCAATCAGACGGGCTCGATCCATTACATAATATGCGGTGTGTGCCCAATCTGACGGAGAATCAATTAGATGGGCGTAGAATACTAGTTGTAGGTCTTCCTCATTTTTGATCATCCTTTCCCTTCGTGAAGCACCGCGCCATTTTAGGTCAACGACTGCTTTTTCCTGCCCTCGCCTTAATACCAAGTCTGCTCTACCTCTCACCTCTATCTCCTGAAACTCACCACTCAGTCTGGATTCTGTAGCATCAACTTCCCAGCCATTCTGTTGAATTTGATGAATGAGATTCCAAGCGGCATACTTTACTTTTTTGATAAAAGCGACCCGTTCTGGTTCACGCCCATACAGTAGGAAAATAGCCCCTTCTTTCTGTAGTAAGCCTGGGGCTTCTGCCTCAATCCAGTCATCTACTTGGTCCTTACTCCAGGACGTGATATCTTCTGTAAATAACTTTTCGAAAAACCTATGCGCCAGATTACCCATCAGGGTATTCTCTTTTACTACACTTAGAATCGTAGACTTACGCAACTTGATCGCATGCTTGAATACCCATTGATAGGGGTAGTAAAAGAGATCTTCTAGACTAGTAAGGCTTTCTCGTTCCCGTTGTGCCAACTCATACTTTTTGTCGATCCGAATAAAGGGAGCGGGTTGACCCAAATTCCGGGGCGGTACTTGAATCCATTTGGGTGGTGTCAAGAACTTACCCCAACCCTCACTAGACTCCTGCTCATCTATGTTCCAGGTAATATCCGTCAAGTCTTCAAAAGTAGCTGCCAAATCGCCAAACAAAGGATGCGCATGTGCAATACTACCTTCTACCCATTCTGGAATGACTAAAACTAGTTGTTGCTTTACCTTGAGGATCGGATTCTTCCTTTGCCAAAGCATAACCGCATTTTCCTCTTGGGGGCCGACCAATTTTACCCCTTGGGTGGATAGGTACATTCTCTCATCATTGTACCATCGGGAAAAGAAGTGATCTGGTTCATGCTGCGTAAAATTCCACCAAAGCAATTGTTCCGTGGTGTCCGTCAATGCAGCGGGGTTATGGATATAAGATAAAGATCCGCACTCCGTAGGTCGGAACTCTACCGGTGCGGGCTCATAAATGGTCTTTACAATCCGTTCTAATTCTAAATAGTTGAGGTGTGTTTCAGGAAGTGCTGTTAGGAGTTCAACGATGCGATTGGACTGTTCTCCCAGGACAATCAATGAGGGGTTTTCATTACCTCCTTCTTCAAAGGTATTATAAGCCCATTTGTGCAAACGTTCAAAGATAGCCATCACATCTCCCTTCGGAACTACCTCCTTGACATCATATCGTTTCCTACCAAACCAGAAATCAAATTCTTCTCGGATGGACTGAGGTTTTAACTGTAGGTCAAACTGACTCCGAAATTCAAGTTGATCAAAAAAACGACTGATCATGGATTTCCAACCATCGCTACCCAAGCCCGGGTATTGCGCCATGGAACTGGCAATCGCCCGAGCCAACTCATCATGCAAGGGCTTTAGCGAAAGCGAAACAAATTCCAGAATTTTGTAGGGATCAATGGGCTCCCAAAGGAAGGCCGTCACCAACTTTAAAACCTGTAGTGTCGGTCTGGCCAGAGAAGCCGATAAGATACCCAAACAAGGAATACCCTCTTGAATCAAAGCATCATCAAGAACCCGGCTTTTATCTGGAATTAAAGAAAGAGGCTGCCAAGTTTTATTCTGTCCAAACAGTTTCGCCATATGTACCGCCAAATCTGTCTCGCGCTTTCCCGTTAGGATCAACAAGGAGCCATCCTTTTTCAGGCTCACTTTGTCCTTGGCTGCCTTTTTCAAGCGCCCTTGCAAAACTGCAAGATCAGTGTCGCCGGTAATAGACTCTTCCATTGGGAGTACGAGCTGGATACCCGCTTCTTTTAGGGCATGAAAAAAGCGTTGTAGGAAATAAGGTAACAGCTCCATGGGTTCCGTTAACCTGATCTCCGTAATGGGCTGGAGTCTATCCTTCAAGGCTTTTGTCACGGCCATCCAGCGATCTGCATAACCGGCTGCTAATGGCAATAAATCCCCATCTGGCGTTCCTTCCTGTAGCAAAGCTTCTACACCAGCTAAAGTGTGCAAGCGGGCTGGTAAGGCTCCCCCACGCTTGAAATCCCATCCTGCTAGTAGCAATTCATCCCGGCGAGAAAGTAACTCTGCTGCTGTTGCAAATTGATCAGCGGCAAAGGAAGACAAATAAAAGGTCTCTTGATCTTCCTGTAAATACTGTAGCAAAGCCTGTCGATATTGCTCAATTCGAAGGTAGTCATTGTCATTAGGGTGTCCAGCAAACCCCATGTGGGATTCCATGGTGTAAAGTAAGTTCTTCGGCCCTAAAGGAACGAACCCACCTGCACTCCCATTAGGTAATGGAAAGCTAATATCGTCTAGCGCAAGTCCGAATTGTACAATCATAGTGAATTTTGGAGGCGTAAGCTACAGGCCAAAAATAACCAAATACTTAAATGTTCCCCTACAACTAACCGCTTTCTTAGCTTCTTTTTATCGTTTTCAAAAAAAATGTACCGCTAAGGAACTTATCCGAACTCCTTAAAGTTATAGGGGTATGAAAACGATTATTACACATATTCCGAGACCTCAACAACCGCGCCATCAGCGGCCCAGATTCCTATGGGGTTTCAAGACGTATATGTCTGAATAAATTTTCGAACCTGTTTTCGAAGGAGCCTCATAGAAATTCACGGATCTATGAGGCTTTTTTTATGTCCATAACTCAAGTAATCATATCTAGGTGTAGCTTAATATGCGCAAAGCGCGCGGTTTGGAGCCGTGTAGATGCTGGTTCAAATCCGGCCACCTAGACAAGAGTATGAAATACAGAATGCTGGATTTCATACTGTGCGCAAGCACCAAATTCTGCCTGTGGAATCAATCAATGGGATTCGATTATAGTATCTAAAAGGAGCTTTATGAGCCGGAATATTGTTGACAAATTTATTAAGAAATAGGGATGTAGCTCAATCGGAGAGAGCAGCGCCAAGGACGGCGATGGTTGGAGGTTCGAGCCCTCCTGTCCCTGCCCTGGGTGAGTCAGCTATTGGTTTGCTGTGCCAGTCTGTGACACTGGTGCGCCGAAAGGCGCTTGCGGGTTCGATCCCCGTCGCCCTGACTAAGTGTGGTGAAGAGGAAAGCGGTTTTTGAAGGAGAACCCGGACCTCCCACCACCAAACAGAGAATACACTGTGAAGGATTATTCATTTTTCACTATACATTCTCCGGTACAAAGGCGCATAGTTTAATCGGAAAAATACCCGGCTACGAACCGGGAGATCAGCGTTCGATTCGTTCTGTGCCTACTACATTTATCAACTACACCAGTCCTGTAGTATAAGGGTTAATACACCGGTCTTTGACGCCGGGGATGCCAGTTCGAGTCTGGTCAGGATTGCAACCGAAAAAAGCATAATTAACCCATTATCAGCAAATGGTGCGCTTTCCTTTATTTATCAGGAACTTATGATGTTGTAGATCTTATTTTTCTTTCTTTTTTCTTACCTTTCAATTGTATTTTCTAAGCTTTATCTCTATGGCAGTTAAAGCAGTGAACTTACCCCCAGCTTAATATACGCTGGTTCTTAACAGGTCAAGGAGAATCCGGTTTAGAAGGGTTAGTCCCTGAAGTGAAGCCAGAAGATCCGAGAGTATGCGCCGATTTTGGCGAAGAAGTTGAAGATTGAAAATAGTACTTTTAGTTACAAGTTGTTCTCTAAGCCCAAGGAGCAGTATTCAGACATAAGCAAAAGCCTTGAACAACCTAAGAAAACCTGAACGAGGAAAGATGAACACTAGAACCAATCAAGATCAGGAAAACAAAAGCCAATCGGCTGCAAATGAGAATTCTCATTTGCAAGGGAATGGTACATCCACCTTCCAGTTTGTTGATAATCGACGGGAAGCTAGCCAAGGGAGAGTATTACAGGAAATGGCAGACAACAGTCCGCAGGCTAGGAAAGCCATTCAACTCCTTCGCAATAGTGGAATGGCCAATAATAATGCTAACGCGGTTGGGCAAGGACATACCACTGTTATACAAAGACAGACGGCACTACAAGCATTCAATCTACTAATGAGATCAATTGGACAACAAATTGGTGGAAGTTTAGGCAAGATATTGCTTGGGTTAGCGAAATTAAATCAATTCGATAAAGAGAATGCAGAGCAACAAATCCTCTTTGCTTCTGCTTGGGATGGTGCCCCTAAGGATAAGTTATCAAAAGGTGATGATAGAGCAATGCAGGAGAATTTGATTCAGCATAATGATTATGGGATCGGAGATGCCATGAAAAAATTAAGATTGGAAAGTGATAAAACACAATATTTGAAATATAAGATGGATGACGACAATGATAAGAAAGAAAACATCTATAAAGCATTTCAGAATGCATTGTTTTTCAGGGCAGAAAGAAAAACTTCTAATGCTTCCACGAAGGGATATTTAATATACAATGCAGCGGTACACGGCAAAAGCGGAAGTGCATCAGTCATGCCAGGAAGTGACGCCAAAAGAGTTCAGGATCGGGCGGACAAGTATTTGTTTGTAACTAAACAAAGAAAAGAGGCATTGGAGTACGTGGAAATGGCCCAAGGTGGCAGCCGAGAAGTTCTTAATATCATTGCGTCGAAAAATGAAGTAGGCTTCATGAAGTTTGACGTCGACTCAGGTGGGTATAAAACGCCTGAGGATTTAACTGGAATAGTAACGGACACGATGACAGAGGAGGCGATTAAGAATTTGAATACTTGGCTTCCCATTGATGAAAGGGTAGTGGCGAATAAGCAATTAGATGGAATTTTGAAGTATATGTTATCGTAGTATAGTATAGTTAAGTAGTGCTTTTTGCATCTACAGCTCTTTACACATGAAATTGGGAAGAAAGAGAATAAAGTACTTATATCACGATTTAGGTAGATATAAACGATACTATCCCCAAAAACGGGTAGTTAAAAAATGGAGGGCTTAAGCCCAAAGAACCACAATTTGACTCTTTCGTTAAAAATAGCAATAAACTGATTAAGAATAATGGGCCAGTTGCGAATAGGCATGGTCCATTTTTTTGTGATCTCTACAATAGTCAGGGAGATGGACTTTTTTAGTGCCTTGTCGGTAGGGAAAGACATCTTATTTTTAGTGTATTTCCTGATTTTGCCGTTGAGGTTTTCGATTAAATTAATGGTGTAAATGATCTTACGAATCTCGACTGGGAATCTGAAAAGGGTAGTAAGTTCTTCTCAGTTATTTTGCCAGGACTTGATCGCATAAGGGTACTTGTCTTGCCATTTGTGTTCAAAGTCGTTCGAAGCGGCCCTTGCGGCCTCCTCATTAGGAGCGGCGCAGATGGCTTTCATGTCTTTGGAAAACTCCTTTTTATCTTTCCAGACTACATATTTAGCGGCGTTGCGGATTTGATGGACCACACAAATTTGCATATCACTTTGAGGAAATACCGTTTTAATAGTCTTGGTAAAGCCAGTCAGCTTATCAGTAACCGTTACGAGAATACCCTGTACTCCTCGAGCTTTGATACCGGTCAATACACCCATCCAGAAGCGAGCTACTTCGGCTTTGCTCAGCTACATACACAAGAAGACTTCCTTTTTGCCGTCTTTTTTAAGCCCTGCAGCCAAGTAAATGGTTTTATTGATCACTCGAGAGTTATCTCTGACTTTAAAGACAATACCTTCCATCCAAACGATGAAATACATGGAATCAAGCGGCCGATTCTGCCAGACTATAATGTCTTCAGAGATCTTATCGGTGATTTTAGAAATGGTAGAAGTAGAGATATTGAAATCATACAACTCTCGGAGTTGTTCTTCGATATCTGAGTTACTCATACCTTTAGCATACAAGGAGATGACCATTGACTCAATGCCTTTAGCCAGGCGCGAATGCTTCGGCACGATCTGAGGTTCAAAGTTAGCAACCGGATCCTTGGGAACCTTAATTTCTGATTCGTCATAGGTCGTTTTAATCCTTTTCTTAGAAGTCCTGTTTCGAGAATTACGATTAGTGCTTCTTTGGTGCTTGGCATAATCCAGATGGGCATCGATCTCGCCTTCCAGCATCTTCTCGATTCCGCGTTTGTCAAGTTGACTCAAAAAGGACTCTTACTCCTCTCCAGATTGGAATTGTTTTAAAAATTCATCTGCTAATAGATCTTCTTTTTTCATCTTCTGCATGGTGGGTTGTTTAAAGTTACCAAATTAAAATGGGGCCCATTTTAAAACTTCCACGCTTTTATGGATGCTACCAATTCATTACGTTTTTTCTTCGAATCTGGTCAGGATTGCTATATAACAAAGACGCCCACAACTGATAGTTCAGAGAGCATGTACATGTCATCCACTCAATTTGGCGCAACCTTAGCTTCTCATAGGTGCTACAAGCGATTGTCCGACTCCTCTTCTTCACTTTTAAGCCTATTCTGATACCCGCAGTGATCTCGGCACTTATGGCCGCAGTTATTTCTTTCCTTTTTCTTACCTTTCATCTAAGCTTTTATGGAAATCTATAACGTTATATTGTCAATGCTAATCATATGGAAAATAGTAGACGGAAATTTTTAGGAACTAGTCTGGCACTAGGATTATCATCTTTGGCCAAAGCCAGTCCAATAGAAAAGTTGATTGATGTGGAGGAAAGTGACAAGAAATTAAAAATCCTCATTCTTGGAGGAACAAGCTTTTTAGGGCCACATCAAATTGCCTATGCTGTGCAGAGGGGACATGAGGTGTCAACATTCACTAGAGGTAAAACGGTTCCGAAGATCCATCAAGAACTATTTTCCAAGGTTGAAAAACTTATAGGGGATAGGGAAGATAATTTGGAGGCGCTGAAAAACCGAAAATGGGATGTAGTCATTGATAATTCAGGCCGCCGGACTAAATGGACGGAAGATACCGCCAAATTGTTGGTGGATCATGTTGGCTATTACATGTACACTTCTTCTATTAGTGTCTTTTATCCCTTTGTTGGCGATGACTTTTCTGAGCAGCGACCACTCGTCACAGAAATTCCGGAAAATGCTAATGAACAGGAAAAACAAACCTACGCCTATGGGGTGATGAAAGCCACTTCAGAAGCGGCCACCATTGATGCTTTTGGACAAGACCGCTCGATAATTGTCAGACCTACATTAATTGTTGGCCCTGGTGATCCGACCGACCGTTTCCCATATTGGTTAGCTAGAATAGAAAAAGGGGGAGACATTATCATTCCTGGCAAGAGGGATGAAGTAGTGCAATACATCGATGTTCGAGATCTCGCGGAATGGATGATCCGACTGCTAGAAAAAGAGGCGGCAGGAATTTATAATGGCTCTGGACCAGGTTTCAAAATGACCACCGATGCCTTTGTACATGGTATCCATGCCAGTTATAACTCTCCGGTGAATTACATACAAATCGATGATCTTACTTTTTTGAAAGATAATGGGATAATTGGTATTCAACCCTGGGTCATACAACTTCCTGAATATGCGGGTATGTCCAAGAGTGAGAACAGCAAAGCTATAGCTGCTGATCTCCAATTTCGCTCCCTTTCCGAAACAGTAGGCGCTACAAAGGAATGGTGGTATTCAGATGCTGTTTCGCAAGAACGTCGTGACAATATTCTAGCGGGCGATCGATCATTCATGAAAAGAGAGAAAGAGATTTTGGAGAAATGGGCCAATAGATAAGATCTGAAATATGTACTAGCAACCAAAATAGCATACTATCTGACAGGATTGGGCGCTATTCCGCCAGCGTGGCTCGGGCCAAGATAGCCATTTCCTGCATCGCGCTTTCAAAGCGAGCCATACGTGAATCCTTGGAGGCACCTTCTTGGAATCGCTTAAATAACTGTTGTGATACGATGGCTCCCTTCCAGTAGGCAAAAGCTTCGTACCATCGAATGTTGTCTAGTGAAAACCCGGTGTATGCTTGATATTTTTCTAATAGGAATGTTTTAGGCGGGAAATCTCCTTGCAATTGGACAGGTAGATTTTCTAGCTGTTTCTTCTTTTGATCCGGGTAATAGCTGAGGCTGGTTCCCAAATCAATCAAGGGGTCACCCAGGGTGCACATATCCCAATCAAAGATTGATGTTACCTCATCGGGATTGTCTGCTTGGAATTGGCAATTGTCCAATTTGATATCATTGTGAATGATCGATACTTTTTGTGCCGCGGGGATATGGGATTGTAATAAGTTAAGCACGGCGTCCATGTGCTCATTGTCAGCCGTTTTAGACAATTCCCAGCGTTTCGACCAACCTCTCAATTGTCGTTCCACAAATCCTTCGGATCTTCCTAAGTCAGTTAGGCCAGCAGCTTGATAATCTACCTGGTGCAAGTCTGCCATTGCCTTCATCATGGCATCAACCAGTCGTTTCTCGACCTGCTCGAAAGATTTAAAGTCATCTATGATCTTGGTGCGGACTACTACTCCCGTTCTCCGTTCCAAAACCACAAAAGGGGACCCGATAATGGACTTGTCTTCACATAGATGATAGGCACGAGGAGCTCTGGGAAAATGCTTAAATAGTTTTGAGAGCACTCGAAATTCTCGTTTCATATCGTGTGCTCCCGGCGCAATCTTACCGAAGGGCGGTCTGCGCAACACAAATTCCTGTGCACCGAAGGTTAGTAAATAAGTGAGGTTGGCATGTCCTCCGTGGAATTGTGCCACTGACATTTTTCCCTGAATTTCAGGGATTGCCTGCCGGAGGTAATCCTCTAGTTGGCCCCAGTTCAGCGCTTCCCCGGAACGTATTTCTTTGGCTCTATCCACTTATTCTCTAAACTAGAAGGTGTAAGAAAAGCCAGTCAAGTCTTCAGAGATAGCCCATAGTCGTTGTGCAATCTCTTCATCCTTGGCATGCGAAGCGATCTTAGCTGTTCCAGGTTTGCCCTTCATTTCATTATACCCGGTTGGGCCATAATAGTCACCTCCTTGAACGCCGTTCTGGACAGCAGCCATCAAGGTTGGTAAGGCGCCTTTAGCGGGCTTGTGGCTAATGAGTAAAAACATAGGCGTTAGGAGGTAGACCATCAAGTTGGGTACATATCTCACTAATTCGGTAGGGGAAACACCCGGGTGGGCGGCTACTGATATCGGGCCTGCCTTGGCAGCTTCAAGTCTCCTTTGGAGTTCAAGAGTAAAGATTAAGCAGGCCAGCTTACTTTGCTGGTACGCTTTTAGCTTAGAATAGGATTTTTCCCAATGTAGATCTTCAAAATTGATGGTGCCTTGCAAATGAGCCAAAGAACTCAAGGTGACAATTCGTGAATTTTCGGTTTGCTTTAGGATATCCATGAGTAAACCTGTGAGTAAAAAGTGCCCAAAATAGTTGGCCCCCATCTGGAGTTCAAAGCCGTCTTTTGTTTGGATGTAAGGCGGAACCATTACACCTGCATTATTGATTAATACATCCAGTTTGTCAAAATTGGATTGGAAGTTCCCTGCAAATCTCTTCACAGATTCAAGATCGGTAAGGTCAATCAATTGGATATGGAGATTAGCCTGTGGGACAGCTTTCAAAATCTTTTCTTTTGCTCCCTGTGCCCTGGATTCTGAGCGACAGGCTAGGATGACCGTAGCATTCTTTTTTGCTAAAGCCAGTGCTGTTTCATAGCCCAGTCCTGCATTGGCTCCGGTAACAATAAAGTTTCTTCCTGTCTGATCGGGAATGTTTTCGATAGTAAAACTCATGTTGGCTTAGCTTGAAATTTGATTTATGAACAACTAGCGGATAACCGCGGAAAGAACGATGCTAAAAGATAATCAATTTGTGGTAAGCGAAAGGCTTTTTCCATGTTATCAATAAAATAGGGGATGTATTCCAATATTGTCACTCACCGAGCTACTCCTACAATGGAGGATGTTATATCTCCAGTATTTATAAGGCTTTGACTACGCTTTTATCTCGTTGTTGCGCTGACTAAAGAATCCATCTATAGGAAAACCTATAGAAAAATATCCAGGCTTTCTTCATCGAATTCCCAGGCATACCTCTATTTCGAAACCCTGCTTTCCGCCCCATCTTTGTGTCATACTTCATTCAATAACAATTATCAAAAAATATAGTCATGAATAAAGAAATCAAACATATCATCATTCGACACTTAAGCGGAAGCAAAGCCAATCAAATTGAAGAGTTTGACTATCAAGATAACGACACTATTAGTTTTGGTAGAGCAGCTAGCAATCAACTACAATTTGATGTAGAGCAAGACAATGCTGTTAGTCGCGAGCATGGCGTGATAGAGAAGGGAGAGACACTAGGTACTTTCACGATTACAGATCACAATAGTTTAAATGGCACTTATGTAAACGGTCAAAAACTGAATGGTTCACGAAGCCTGCTACCTGGTGATGAAGTATCGCTAGGGGCAAAAGGACCTCGTTTTCAGTTTGACATTAACCCTAGCCTGGCTGATAACGCCGCTACGCAATTGATTCAGATACCGGCAGCAGACCCAACTATGGAGCACAGTATCGTCGAGGAGGCGTCAATAGCTAAGGTGGGTATTGGTAAGGAAACCTTTCAAAGAGCAATCGTTACTGAGCGTAAGCGCTCCCAGAAGACTTTGATTTCCGTAATTGGAGCGATCTTGCTTGTTACGACTGCTTTAGGATATACATTTAAAGACCGCATTATTCCCTCCAAAGATGACTTTGCTTCTAAGACGGATACCGTAAAAGTTATCACCAATACAACCACAGTAGTAGCAGAGGATTTCTCTCCTGAAAAGATAGCCCGAGAGAATTCTGATAAGGTGGTATTCATCGAGTTTGGATTTAAACTAATCCATGCTCCTACCGGTGACGACATTTATCATCAGTATACTCGCCGAAAAGACGAAAAAACAGGAAAAGAGTACTTGATGCCGCTATTCATTGAGATGGAGCCAGGTGTGATAGAGCCACTACTAGGCTTGAAGAAAGATGTTCCTGAAGGCGCCCCCATTGCCTTGTCTGGGCTTTCTGGTACTGGTTTTATCGTAGATGAAGATGGATATATTCTTACCAATAAGCACATTGCCGAACCTTGGAAATACCCTTATACTTTCCCGCAAAATGCTGCTCAAGGATTGTTGTACCAAATGGTAGAGGGAAGTTGGAAAATTACTGGAACGGTTAGGGCTCCTGCTAGATGGATTCCTTCTGAATCGAAATTCTTTGGTAGAGAACCTGTTTCTGGAAAGATACTAGCGGGTGAAAGTACCTACATGAATGTGACACTGGCAAAAACAGATTCTCGTATCAATGCTCGCATGGTCCAATCTAGCTCAAATCATGACGTAGCGATGATCAAGATAGATCACATGGCAGAATTCAACCCTGTGGATTTAAAAGAAGATGGAGCTGATGTCGCACAAGGACAAAAGATCGCTGTGATGGGCTATCCTGGAATTTCGCCAACAGTGATTTATGGAAGAGCGACACAGGAATTTGGTAGAGCCTCCGGTGATGTGAAGGTGGTGCCAGATCCAACGATTACCGATGGAACAATTGGCAAAATTATCCGAGGAAGTAATCTAGTTAATAATGCAGAACTCAGTGGGTACTATAGCCCAATGGGAGAGTACTACCAATTGACGGCTAGTGAGACTGGAGCAGGCAACAGTGGAGGACCTGTATTTGACAAGGATGGAAAAGTGATCGCCATATTCGCCGCCTCGACTACATCAGCGGAGGGCGCGAGAATCACCTTTGCTATTCCGATCAAGTATGGATTGGATCTAATGCATCTCACTCCGGTAATCCAATAAACAGATGAATACAGCGTCCAGTTGGAGCAATTGCGAATTGCTCTGGCTGGATGCAAACAAATTTATACACAACTATTTCAGATTCTATGGCAGATCTCGTGTTTCGAGACATTCTATGATTGTCCACGAAGTTTGTCTAAGACGGATATTTCAAAGCTTTTCTTTAAAAACCAAATTCTCCGGCTATGGCATTTTCATTCCTCAAACGACAAAAATCTGAACCTCGCCCGAAAAACCAAGCTCAGGTCAGTATTGACTATAGAGCCGTAGCGCTCACGGATGTAGGGGCAGTAAGGGACAACAATGAAGACCATCTAGTTTTTATTCGTCCGTTCGACCGAAAGACAAGAGCCAGTCATGGTTGTCTTGCAGTGGTTGCAGATGGAATGGGAGGCTATAGTTACGGAGAATTAGCTTCGAAGATGGCCACGGATATTATTAGTCGTAATTATTTCGATACAAACTATAAGGTCGTAAACGCTTTGCGTCGATCCTTTGAAAAGGCCAACAAGACGATTTACCAAAAGGCAAACAGTGATGCTCGATTCAAGGGTATGGGAACTACCTGTACCGCGGTGGTATTACTGGAAGACCAGATTTTTTTGGGGCATGTCGGAGATAGCAGAGCCTATTTGCTGCGGGGAGATCGAGTCATTCAACTCTCTAATGATCATACCTTAGTACAACACTTGCTTGATACGGGGCAAATTACTCAAGAAGAAAGCTTAAGTCATCCTCAGCGAAATGTGGTCACTAGGGCGATGGGGACTGCTCCCAAATTACAAGCTGATTTTGTCAAGCATGAGCTACGATTTGAGGTCGGAGATAAATTGCTGATTTGTAGCGACGGATTATACGAATATGTAAAGATCGACGAACTAAAACAGATCCTTGGTAATCAGAAATTGAATGAAGCGTCACAATCTCTGGTCAATCTTGCGAAGCAGAGAGGAGGCCATGATAATATCTCTGTATTAATCGTGGAGACATTCCAAGTAGATTTGAACCAAGCTAGTAACCCTACCCAAAAGATTAGAATATCATGATTGGTCGAAAACTTTCTAATTTTCAAATCAATGAACGAATCGGTGAAGGCGGAATGGGGACAGTCTACAAGGCTACAGATCTGCATTTGAATCGAACCGTAGCTATTAAGATGCTGCACCCGTTTCTTGTTAGTAACCCTGATTCCTTCAAACGCTTTCGCAACGAAGCGCATTTGTCTGCAAGAATCTCCCATCCAAATGTGGCGACACTGTTTAATTTCCAAGCCTCAGAGGGAACACACTTCATTATTATGGAGTACGTGAAGGGGCAAGCACTGGAGGATGTCTTGAAATTGCAGGAGCGCTTGTCAGAACAGGAGGCGGCCAAGATTATCCTTCAGGTATTGGAGGGTTTAGGAGCGGCTCATGAGTTGGGTATCATGCACCGAGACCTTAAACCAGGGAACATCATGATTACCCATAGAGGTTTTGTGAAGTTGATGGACTTTGGCATTGCTCGCTTGGAAAATACGGAACGGATGACCCGGCAAAATAGTGTGATTGGGACACTCGAGTACCTTTCACCAGAATTGGTTAAAGGAGGAGCGCCTTCCAAGGCTTCGGACCTATATGCTGTCGGTGTTATGTTTTATGAAATGCTGACTGGTAAGTCTCTCTTTACGGGAGAAACCGAAGCAGCCGTGATGTATCAGATTGCCCATGAGCGGGCCAATGTTCAGATCCCAGGTGTTAGTCGGAAATTGGTGCAGATCATCAAAAAACTCACACATAAAGATGTTAATAAGCGTTACCAATCCACGCAGGAGGTGATTGTAGACTTGGAGCAGCTATTCCAAGGAGGAAAGGTGAATACAAAGTTGATGAGTGGCAAGTTGGAACATAAGCCGTCTGAGTCTGGCTCCCGAATGGCCCTACCTGTGCAACTTAAACTCCCCAGTACAGATAGCCTTAAAACACTTAAACTACCTTTTGATCTAGATCTGAGAATATTGGCAGGAGCATTCGTGCTTTGCCTCTTGATTTTATTGCTGGGAAGGCGTTCATCGTCTGGCCCTGTGGATGACCCGCAGATGACGGAGCTTGACGAGCCAGCGTCCACGATAGAAGAAGGAGAACAGGCGACTTTCCTTGCAGATTTAGTGCCCGTAAGCTCTTCCCAATTGAGTGAACCAAGCTCTAATACTATTGAGTTCATCGACCGATTTGATGATGAACCGGTTACGCCAGAGAAGAAGGAAGAGAAAAGTAGCAGGAAGAGTTCAACTGATAAATCTAAAAATAGAACTACTAGAAAAACAACCAACACACCCACCAAAAAAAATGAAAGGTCTGCTGTCAAAACAGAAAAAGCCAAAGAAACTTTAGTGACTAAGGAGGAGGAGTCTCGGCAAAAAGATGAGCAGGCAGTTGGGCGAACCACCACGGAGAAGTCAGATGACAAAGTAATACCGGAACCCCCGGTTGCACCAGAAATCAAGCCGCCACTTAATACCAATCGACGGAGTACAGGGGAAAAAGTGAAAATTAGAATCCCTGATATGTTTCTATCGGCCAGTTTTATAGAAACTGTTTCTAGTGAAAAAAACCATGAAGGTCAAAGTATTTACCTGAGTACCAGTCATGACATCTACCAAGGAGATCACCTGATTATTCCTAGGGGAGCCAAGGTGAAAGCGCAAGTAAAAAAGGTTCGAAGGGCTGAGGGAAAGAAACGAGCTTTTTTAGCTATCAATCTGATTTCCGTGCAAGCCATCAATGGGGATTGGCTAAGCATCAATTACCCAGAATATAGCAATCTGTCCAAGACCATCGTAGAGTTTAAACGCGGTAGTCAACTGAATAAAATCAAGTTGAAATCCACCAATATCACACTTAATAAGTCATTCTGATGCCCCAATGCCATGTTGTCATTGGAGTTCATTAGAAGCTACAACCCATTTATCATGAAATACGCAAAGCAATATTTTAGTCTTGTCCTAATGCTGGTTCTTAATTGGCAGTTGTCTGCACAAGATATCAAGTCTTCTACCAAAGGTTTTTCAGCCAATCTTAGTTTGGTTTATGGAAGTTGGAATTCTGAGAGTACCTTCCTCGGGGATCTCGATGATGTGGAACCCGCCGGCTTTGGTTACAGTCTGAAAGCAGCATATGGAATCAATCAGAACATAGAGGTTTTCTTGTCTTATGATCAGATGGGCTTTGCTCGAGAATTCGATTGGGATGCTTATCAGCTTAGTGCGGTTGATATTGGCGGGCGATATAACTTTGGAGCAACGCTTCGGTGGTTTCGTCCTTTTTTAGAAGCAGCGCTCTCCTTTAATAATTTATTGATAGAACCCATCACCTTTGATGGCAACACACTCTTTGAACTAAAAAGTAGCGGAGCGGGCGTAACAGTCGGTGGTGGATTCCATATATTTATTCTGCCAAATCTCAGTTTTAATGCGGACGGAAGGTTTGGTTTTGGTAACTTTAGCTCAACCGCTTTATCAGGGACAGATGTGGGGGACTTAGGGGAAACGCTTGATTTTACAACCCTTAGACTTCATTTTGGTTTAACTTACTTTTTTGAATAATTCGATTTTTGCTATGTCAGATTCCATTCGGATATTGCTGGTAGACGACCACCAAATTATTTTGGATAGTCTGGGCCTGCTTTTCGATTTGATGGAAGGAATAACCTTGGTCGATACGGTTAATGATAGTCGGAAAGTATTGGAGTTACTAGCGGAAAAAAATGTAGATATCTTGATTACGGATATGAGTATGCCCTATATGAATGGTATTGAATTGAGTTTTCAAGTAAAGGAGAAGTATCCGGACATGAAGATCCTCATGTTGACAGTAAATGACCAAGGAGACCGCATTCAGGATGCTTTTAAAGCTGGTATTTCTGGTTATGTCATGAAGAAGGCAGGCCGTATTGAGTTAGAAAAGGCAATTCGAACCATAGCGGCTGGCCAGTTGCATTTCAGTCAGGAAGTTATGCGTACTTTACTTTCGACCAAAGAGGGCGATGATCAATTTGAGAAAATCAAGCATCTTACCAAACGAGAAGTAGAAATCATTAAGTTGATTGTTCGTGAGTTTTCTTCTGCGGAGATCGCAGAAAAGCTATTTATTAGCCAAGGCACAGTAGAAACGCATCGCCATAATATTTTCAAAAAATTAGATGTGAAAAATGCCATCGGTCTGGTCAAATTCGCTCTTAAATATAAGTTGATTTGAATAATACAGCTCGCTATTTGATAGGGTTTGTCATCTTGTTGCTTGGTCTTCACCAAGGTAAGGCACAGGGCTGGGTTGGTTTGTACCAGAAGTATCAAGAAAGCCAGCGGTTGGAATCTATATTGGAACGGGATTCACAATCTGTTCGCTCTTATGCTGCGTACACCATTTACCGAATCAACGACAGAGATCAGGTTTCGGAGCAACTATTGGATACTTTGGCCATTCTGGTTGAAGCGTCGGCCTGGCCGAAAGCTGCCGGACTTTTGCTGAATGCAAAGGGGCGTTATTTTGATGTGCAGGGGAACATGGATCAGGCGCTGAAGTTTTACTACGAAGCTATAGATACTTTGCGTGAGGCTGGTCCAACCTATCAAGACCTATCTACAGTCCTGATTGGGGCGGGTTTTGTGTTATTAAATACCCAACATCACGAAGAAGCTTTCACCACGATCCAGGAAGGTTATTTCTATGCAAAGCAATCGGGACATCTGAAAAATCAGTTGCTCTCGCTAGACTTTTTTGGTGATTATTATTATTACAGTGCCTTTAGACAAGAAAAGTTTGACTCCGCTTTGGCCTACTATTTGAAGGCTGACGCCTTCATTGATGAATTTCGTTTTGATAGTTATTTCAGATCAGACAATGATCATGGTTTGGCCAACGTGTATTTGCGTTTAGGGAAAAAAGAACTTTCAGCCTTCCATTTCAATAAATCTTTATTGGAAGCTGAGAAAAGCGGAAATTATGGGGTGATCTATGCGCTATATTTTGACAAAGCAGAAGTGCTTGATGAGCAGAATAAGCATAAAGAAGCCCTTCAACTTAAAAAGGAGGCTTACGAATATGCACAGGCTTCTAATTGGATAGAATTCCTGGCCAGGGCGGATTGGCAACTGTATCACACCTACAGATCCTTGGAGGATTATGAAAATGCTTTGATCCACTACGAAAAATATATTGTGGCGCAGGACAGTATGAAGAAAGGTCAAGCTAGCGCCCGATATGCAGAACTAGAAGCTCAGTTAGAGAGTAAGAAAAAGGAAGAAGAAATCACCCGCTTACAAAATATAAACCTCCAACAGACCAGAGACTTCTTCTTTTGGATCATATTAATTGGAGGGCTCCTTTTGGGATTAATTAGTTTACTCAACTTACGATTACGGAGAAAAAATTCAGAACTAGAACAGAAGAATAAAGAGGTTTTGCTTGCTCAACTTAAAGGCCAAAACCTGGAGCGAAAGCGGATGGCCGTGGAGTTACATGATAACTTAAATACCAAGATTGCTGCGATACGTTGGCAGTTGGAAGCGGTGGTGCCGTCGATTGGAGAGAAGCCTAAAGGTATATTGGATAAAACTTTACTGCTGATCGATGACGTGTATGAAGATGTTCGCTTAATCTCACACAATCTAATGCCAGAAAAAGTAGAGGCCATCGGATTGATTGCGGCTCTACAGAGTTTGCTAGCACAACTCAAACAGAATAACAAGACCAGTTTTCAACTACTGGTTAATACCGGCCCAGACTTTGACTTTGGTTCCTTGAGTTATCATATCTACAATATCATCATGGAGATGATCAATAATATTTTGAAACACGCTGATGCAGATAATGGGTGGATCAGTATTTCGGAGGAGGGCGACAAGATATTGCTAACGGTCAGTGATGATGGAGTTGGGTTTGAAGTGGGTGAAATGACTGATGGATATGGCATTCGAAATATTACCTCCCGCTTGGAAAGTGTTAATGGAAAATGGAATATTGAAAGCGCCCCAGGCAAAGGCACCCAATTTTTTATTGAGATTCCTAAACTGGATTAAGAACTAAGTACCATCTTGCAAAGAAACCGCTTAACCTCGCCTTACTTTCTTTAGCAAGTTCTCTCATCTTTCCTTAATAGAGCTGCTTCCTAGCTGTTGATCAACGTTCCTTTGTTGTTGGTCTTCGAGGGAGATTTTTAGCTATTTTATTCTCTACTTTGAGTTTCCCATCAATGAGGTAAAAGAAGTGGTTATGAAAGAAATAGTATTCAGCTTATTCTTGATACTTGGCATCGGCCAGCTTGCTGCACACCCCGGGATCGGCATTGTCATGGATAGTCAAGGAAACGTTTATTATACAGATTTAGCCCAGGTATGGAAAATTACACCAAGTGGCAAGCATGTTCTTGCTGTCGAATCTGTTCATACCCATGAGTTGTATATAGATGAACAGGACAACCTTTATGGCGAACATATCTGGTACGAGGGAGAAGCTACTGATCAATGGGGATATTATATTTGGTGCTTGAGTCGAATTGGAGAATTGTCCAAAACAATACAAGATACAAAGGGTTTTCCTGTCAACAATACGCTCCGGCGGGATCGAGCGGGGACTATGTACTGGGCTGAAAAATGGGGCGAACAAGAAATTCTAAAAAGGAGAACTACAAAAGGAGTAATCCAAGCGCATAGCTCGCATAGGTTTACGGACATCCGTTGGCTACATGTACCTGGAAAGGCAGGAGAAGTCTATGTCGTTGATTATTTACAATTGAAGAAGGTGGAGCCTAATGGAAAGGTTAGGCTACTTTCGGATAAGCTGAAGGAAGGGCGCTCAGTATTGAATTGGGTCCGGGACCATCACTATGTAATGGGGGTTTGGTCAGATCGAGAAAAAAACACCTACGTGGCCTTGTATGGTGCCAGAAAAGTGAAGAAATTTAAGCCAGATGGGACTAGCGAAACCATCTACAAATCGAGTAAGGGCTGGGCGCCTTCAGGCGGATTAATCGGGAAGGACGGCAGCTTGTGGGTGATGGAATTTTCCTTTAAAAATGAAACGAGAATTAAGCGGATAGATCGAAATGGTGAGGTTCATTGCTTTGGCAAAAAATGAAAATTCGAATGATAACTACCTATACAATTTAGCCGTAGGGAATTGGGTTCTGACTTACATAATAGAGTGGCTGGCATCCTGCTCACAAGCAGGGTGATAGTCGTGCTCGGAAGGGAACTTGGATCATGAGCAATAAAGACCGATATTGCTGGAATAATAGGCTGATAATAGGCGTTGTTGCATGAACAATTTGATATTTTATCAGAAAGCAATTTTGATTCCATAAATATGTTCATGCAATAACACCCTGAGAAAACCTCACAATTCTAACTCCTTGCAGTTGTGAGGCTTTAAAAATACCATTTAAGAACCTTGGTAAAGTTGAAATTGATGACTCCGAATAGTCAATTAAATTTGCGATCACGCCATCCCGATTATCAGAAATTTTTAGACATTAACGAAAGTGAATCTAGGAGAATTAGAGCGCAATACAACTCCAGTTTGAATCAGCCATATGGAGAAGCTGAATTGCAAACCATCGATGTCTTCCCTGCTAAGGCAGCGAATTCCCCCATTTTGGTTTTCATACATGGAGGGTATTGGAGAGCCTTGGACAAAGAGAGTTACAGCTTTGTAGCAGAACCTTTTCTAAAGCAGAATTTTACAGTGTTTTTAGTGAATTATCGACTTATTCCTGCGGTCAATATGGAGACACAGCTGAAGGATATTGGAGACGCTATCCACTGGATTCAAAAAGAAGCTTTGTGCTACAACGGAGATCCTAACACCCTTTTTCTGTCTGGCCATTCTGCGGGCGGACATCTCGCCTTAATGGCCTATTTGCAAAACGAAAATTTACGACCAAGCATTAAGGCGATTTGTAGCTTAAGTGGGATATTCGATTTAACTCCAATCAAAAACAGCTATTTGAATGAAGAATTACTATTAACCGATACAGATATTACTGTTTATAGTGTTTCAAATAAAGATCTATCTGTGCTGAAGTGCCCAACATTGTTAAGTGTCGGGTCTGAGGAGACCGAATTCTTTATAGAACAATCCAAGGGTTTGTATACTAATAATAAATCCCTAGCCCCCATTGAATATTTGGAATATGGAAACCTGAACCATTATCAGATAGTTCATAGACTGGGACATGAAGGAAGCCCATTAGTGAAATTTATCCTCGATCAACGGCAAGCATTAGAAGAAAAATAAGAGAGCAAGGAAAACCGACCCCAATTGTGTGGTCCACTTATCGAGAAAGATCAATAGATGACAACTGATGTTATAGAAATCAATGATTTTGTAGTTCTAATAGACAGCACTGATGCGAAAGAGGCAGAGGTCTTTCAATGTCAGCTTGATGACGACATTATTGGGATTTCTTTCTATGGTTCGGGGCAGGTAGAAATGGAAGTGAGTTATGGAAAGACGCTGCAGAGCTTCGAGAGTCGGAAGGGTACAGCCTTTTCTTTTTTGGCAATAAACAGGTGCAGTTTTCACATCGATTCTTGGAATCTGAGCCACTAAGAAGTATCGGTATTTTTTCTACGATAGAGAATCTACAAAAGCTACCCAGTTTCGAAAAAGAACTATTTGATAAACACTTAGGCAGACTGTTCACCTCCAATAATGATTTCGAAATGGGCCCTCAAGTACGCATGACTCCCCCCATGCAGACTGCCATTTCTAAGATATTTCACACCAAATACCAAGGATCAGCTAGGTTACTATTTTTGAAAAGCCAGGTTCTTGAATTATTGGCCCATTATTTTGATGAGATAAGGACCATTGGTCAACCGAAGATGAAACAAGTAGAATTGGAAAAGATCCATCTCGCAAAGGAGATCATTACCCGAAATATAGACCAGCCCCCTACGCTAACTGAATTATCAAAACTCATCGGTTTAAATAGCCACAAACTCAAGAAAAACTTCAAGCAACTTTTTGGCGTACCCGTCTTCAAATACCTTCAAAATCAAAGGCTGCAAAGGGCTCACCAATTGCTTTCAGATACGGAAATGACTGTCCAAGAAGTAGCTTGGTTTGTTGGATACGAAAGTTTGAGCTCTTTCTCTAATGCATTTTATCAGAAATATGGCTTCAGGCCCAGCAAAGTCGCCAAATAGCCTTATGCATATGATGATCTTGGAGCTAATTGCTGAAATCTTATCCTAAAATGGAAATCTCTTCACATCTTAAGCTATTCCTCTAAAACACTATTTACCTAAGCAAGGTAAATAACAGACACGATTTGCAACGAGACCTTTCGAACAAATCAAAATTCGTTTCGAACAAATCAGAGGCAGCCTTCTACCTTACTTTTGTCGTGTTAGTATGCTGTAGCATGGATAAGTCATCTAGCTGGCCTTTGTATTCCAAAGCTTTGCGGTGCCAAGTCTTGGGGGAACTTTGGCTTTTCCCATTGATGAATTCATGTCAAGTACTAAATCAAAATTTTCTGTAATTAATAAAGGTGACTTTTTAGCAGACTCTTCGGTGCTCAAAGCCTCGCTTAGCTGTGGCTAGGCTTGGTGTTCGCGCCTCGGTTTTGCTGAAAATCCACTCCTTTTTCAATTATATATAATTGTGCTCTGGTGCAAACACAGAATAATTAATCACCAATTCTAAATCGAATGACTAATTCTAAAGTAGTAGCTAGTTTTTTAATTCTAACAGGCCTAATCGGCCTTTACGTTGGTGGCGGTTTACTATTCTTTCCAGCAGAATTACAGGCGCAGTCTGGTATTGTTCTTGGAGACAACGCAAGTCATTTTAGTGAAACAAGAGCTCCTGGAGCTGCGATACTAGCTGCCAGTAGCATCAGCCTATTGGGGGCATTGAGGGCTAATTGGAGGCATTTAGCCCTTGTGTTAGTCGCGTTGTTTTTTCTTTCTTACGGTATGGGAAGGTTGCTAAGTTTGGTATTGGATGGAATGCCGGCCACAGGGTTGTTTTGGGCGATGATAGGTGAACTTATCATAGGGCTTCTTGCCTTAGTTCAGCTCAGAGCCTCAAGCAAGATGGCTTTTGATAACGTTCTATAGAGAAATAGTAGCAGATGGAAGCGTCGGAGGAGTTTATTTAGGATATATTTTAGCTTGATATCGCCAATTTGCCTACTCCCTGGTAGTTTGAAATTGATTTCGTTTGGATAACTTTGGCATATGAAGGTCTTTTAAATCCAACAAATAGCAGGTTTTTAGTCCACAGTCCGTAGCTTTGTGTTTGTTACGACAACACAAGACTTAGACAAGTTATCTTACAAACGAAAAACCTAAACTTATGCTACGACTACCGTCACAGCCGATGCTGTGGTGTGGGTTACCTTCTGTGTTTCAACAAAGATTGCTACATCACTTCTTACCAAATTATCTTTCCCGTTCCAGGTGCTCAGGTGTAATAAGTCAGGCGCTCTGTTTTTGTCTCTTCGTGCTCACATTGCCCAGTTGTGCTCCTGTTAGCGGGAATGAATCGGAAGTCGCAAGTGAAAAACCGAAAGGAGAATATTCAACCGGGGAAATGACCATTCAACACGGTATGCAGTTATTTAATCTGCACTGTGCAAGTTGTCACAATTTTTCAGAAAACGGGATTGGTCCAAACCTTAGTGGTATTACTGCGGAAGTAGATAAGGATTGGTTAGTATCATTTATCAAAAACCCTCCTGCGCTCATAGAAAGTGGCGATGCCAGGGCTAAGGCATTATTTGAAAAATATAAACAGTACATGCCGCCTTTCCCCATGCTGGAGGACCAAGATTTAGAGGATATTCTGGGCTTTGTACATAAGTTTTCGCTTGGCGAGAAGCGCAATAGCAATAACCGACCTGGTGGCTTGCTTAATCCCATTGCAGAACAGATTCCCTCTTCCGGCTTAAGTTTACAATTAGAAGACCATTTTGTCGTGCCAGCCAGCTCTGAGGTAACACCTGTCTCTCGGATCAATAAAATGGTACCGATTCCTGGCGGCCGTCTTTTCATACACGATTTGCGAGGCAAGCTCTATGAAGTGAAAGCAGACAAGACACTAAATGTATACCTTGACCTCCTTGAAATCTTGCCCAGATTTATAGATAATCCAGGTAAAGGCTCTGGCTTTGCAAGCTGGGCTTTTCATCCTGAATTTGAAAAGAATGGACTGTTCTACACGACCCATAGTGAACCTGCCAAGAGTGCAGTTGCGGATCATGCATTGCCTGATTCCATCAAGGTGACTCTCCAGTTCGTTTTAATGGAATGGCAGACCAAGGACCCCAAAAGTGATAAGTTCTCAGGTACACACCGGGAGTTACTGCGGGCCGATATGGCTTCTGGTGCGCATACCTTTCAAGAAGTTACCTTTAACCCCTTGGCCCGACCCGGCACCCCAGATTATGGTGCGTTATACCTCGGTATAGGAGACAGCGGCATGGCTTTGCAGCGACACCCCTCTTTTTGTGACAACAATGAGCACATTTGGGGTTCCATCATCCGTATCAATCCTACTGGAAAAAATAGCGCTAATGGCCAATACGGTATCCCCGAAGACAACCCTTTCGTTGGTGAGTCCGATGCCTTACCCGAAATTTGGGCTTACGGTTTTCGAAATCCGCATCGTATAAGCTGGGATGAGACAGGATCAGGAAAAATGCTCATAACAAATATTGGTCAGCACAGTGTAGAAGAAGTGAACTTGGGTGAAGCTGGTGCAAATTACGGTTGGCCCTATCGGGAAGGCACCTTATTGTTTGACATTCGTGCAAATCCAGAATTGGTTTATCCCATTCCAGCGGATGAAACCGAAAAGCAATATACTGATCCCGCGATTCAGTATGATCACGATGAAGGAAGTGCGGTTTCTGGGGGATTCGTCTATGCGGGTAAGGAAGTTGAAGCGCTGAAGGGGAAATATATCTTTGGAGACATTTCCCTTGGCACGCTTTTTTATTCCAATATTGATGAAGTAGTGCAGGGAAGCCAGGCACCGATATACCGTCTAGATGTTTCTTATGAAGGTAGTCTGACGAATTTATCAACAGTAACAGGCTGCAAAAGGGTTGAGTTGCGCTTAGGGATCGATCAGCATGGAGAACTCTATGTGATGACTAAATGTAATGGTGCAGTATACAAGGTAGCTGGCTGTGAGAAAGTCGAAATCTAAACCGCTTGATTAGACTTCTTTGGCCGATGTAAAATGAGGTTAAATTGATCGTATTCAAATCCGGGATTCGCAAAAGAATCCTATCTAGTAAGTGTTCAAAATTTGATCAAGATGAGATATCTATGCATAACACTTCTTTTATTGGGCAGTATTGTGTTGAGTTGGGGGCAGGCCTTTTCTCCTCCAGAAGATATTGTGATCACATCCGAAAAGGGGAAAGCTGCATTAATCATCACCAGAGCAGGGAAGTTACTCGTAAATGTACGTCCTAAGCGTGTGCGTAAATTCAAAGCTAAGGGCTGGGTGCAATACAGTGATTTTGGTGCCAAAGGAGATGGTAAAACAGACGATATAGATGCTATTGCTGTGACTCACGCATTTGCCAATCAGTATAGGCTATTGGTGAAGGCTGATCCTGGAGCTACCTACTATATTGGTGGGAAAGAACGCATAGCGCTAATTCAGACGGACACGGATTTTGGGACAGCGGCTTTTCTGATTGACGATACTAAGGTGGAAAATCGTGAAGCACCCATTTTTCTCGTCAATTCCCGTTTAAAGCCATTCAAGTTAGATGGTATCCGTTCACTGAAGCGCAATCAAGAGCGCATAGATGTCTCCTTGCCCGGTCCCTGTTTAATCACGGTCACGGATTCTCAGGTAAAGCACTATATCCGATTCGGATTGAACCAGAATAATGGATCTCCGAAGACCGATATTTTCGTCGTGGACAAAAAGGGGCAAGTAGATATGGATGCTCCAATTATCTGGGATTTCGATCAGATTACGGAAATTACGGCGCTTCCGATTGACGAGAGCACCTTGACTATTACTGGTGGTCGTTTTACGACTATTGCCAATCAAGCTGAATCAAAGTACACCTACCACAGTCGGAACATTCTGATAAGACGCTCCAATGTCACGGTCGATGGAGTGGAGCATCGCATCAGGGGTGAAGGAGATCAAGGTGCTCCTTATCGCGGCTTCTTCAGTATCCGTGATTGTTCCTATGTCACGGTCAAGAACACCATCCTTACCGGACACAAAACATATCGAACCATCGGTTCAGCTGGTAAACCTGTTTCTATGGGCAGCTACGACCTTTCCGTTAATCGCGCTTTAAATGTGTCTTTCGTAAACTGTAGCCAAACCAATGACATAAATGACCGCACTTACTGGGGCGTGTTGGGGTCTAACTATTGTAAGAATCTTCTTTATGACAATTGTACTTTATCTCGATTTGATGCTCACAAGGGAGTAGCTAATGCGACTATCCGCAATTCGACGCTGGGGCATATGGGGATTAACGCCATAGGCAGTGGAACCTTGGTCGTGGAGAATAGTACGATTCGCGGCAGAAGCCTTATCAATTTGCGCTCGGACTATGGCAGTACGTGGCAAGGCGAATTCATTATCCGCAATTGTGTTTTTGTACCAGCAGACGGGAGGCCAAGCAATGCTTCTTTAATAAGCGGGTTCTATTCTGGCCAACACGATTTTGGTTATACCTGCTATATGCCAGAACGAATTACTATTGAAAACCTGCAGATTGACGATTCAAATCATCCAGCAGATTACCAAGGGCCTGCTATTTTTCGGAACTTCAATCCGGACATGACGGACGATACCTACCAAGAGAAGTTTCCCTATATCAAAACTAAAAAAGTTATACTTAGAAATGTAAAAACGGCCAGTGGTAAAGCCCTTAGAGTCAGTGATAATCCTATTATGTTTCAGCATGTGAAGATAGACCAGAAATAAGGTGTCTCTAACTTATTTTTGATCTGGATTTAAATAGGTGGATTCGCCAAAGCTGAAAACTTCGGAAGGAGTTCTGGCCTTCTCGAAAATACCTTCCATCTCTTTGACAATTTCTGGATGTTGATTAGCTAAATCAGTCGTCTCCCCAATATCCTTGCTGAGATCATACAGCTCTAGCGGCGCTTCTGGGTTTTTCAAGACCTGATACCGAACGGCCTTCCAGTCTCCTTTGCGAATGGCTAATCTCCCTCCTCGTTCATGAAACTCCCAGTACAGGTACTCGTGCTGGGCTTGGGCCTCTGTTTTACCCCGTAAAGTAGGTAAGAAGGAAATACCGTCCAAGTTGTCGGGTTGATCAACTCTCACAAGATCGGCAATAGTGGGGAACAAATCCCAGAAGGCGGAAACGTGATCGGTGGTCGTTCCCGGGGCAATCTTGCCCGGCCACTTAGCAATCATGGGCACACGGATTCCTCCTTCATATAGATCTCTTTTGAACCCTTTGAGCGGACCATTACTATCAAAATATTCAGGATCAGCGCCTCCTTCTCTATGAGGGCCATTGTCCGAGGTGAAAATGACGAGGGTTTTCTCGCTTAATCCTAGTTCTTCCAATTTTTGTACGATCTCACCGACCTGATCATCCAATATTTCGATCATGGCCGCAAAGGCTGCATGGGTATGTTCTTGTGAGGCATAAGGACCTTTCCGGAATTTAGGACCATCATCTGTGCCTTCATAGGTCTTTTCTGGCGGGTACTTGCCTAAATGTTTTTCCATATAGCTGTCTGGAGCTGCCAATTCTGCGTGCGGGATGATCGAAGGGACATAGAGGAAAAAAGGTTGGTTTTGATTGTCTTCGATGAAAGCTAAGGTCTTTTCGTGGATTAATTCCGGAGCGTAGGTGCCATTTTGAGCATCTGCATTAGCTGCCAAAGGAATACTATCTGTATTGGACCAAAGATGGTTAGGGTAGTAGTGGTGGCCAAAGCGTTGGCAATTGTAACCGTAAAAAGTATCGAAACCTTGCTTCATAGGATCGCCAGTGGATCCCGGAAAACCAAGTCCCCATTTCCCAAAAGCGCCAGTAGTATAACCGGAAGACTTCAATAATTCTGCGATTGTAAAGGCGGATTCAGGTATTGGGTGCTGCCCCTCGGGTCGTACCTCTTTGTTCCCACGAATATAAGTATGGCCGGTGTGCTGACCAGTAAGCAAGGCGGAGCGTGATGGGGCACAAACTGTACTGCCTGAATAATGTTGGGTAAATAAAAGTCCTGCTTGGGCGAGCGCATCAATGTTAGGCGTGGTGAATTTTTCCTGCCCGTAACAACCCAGATCTCCATAACCCAGATCATCCGCTAGGATGTAAATAATATTCGGTAGCGAGATATTCTGTTTGTCTGCTGTGCCATCAGATTTATCAGCGTTTTTCTCTTCTTGACAGGCAAATAAGGCGACTAAGAGACAAAGGACAAGGTGAAAGGAGTATGATTTCTTAGACATGTAAAGTTGGTTTGAAATGACAAAGGAGATGCTAAAACACCTTTTTGGTAATTCTCGGGAGTAAAATAAAGAAATTAGTGCGCAAGCTGCCACAGGTGAATACAATATTAGCTGAGGCAGGGATGAGCATAAAGAAAGGGGCATCGAATGGTAGGCAGCCTAGGTTCGATTGGCTTTGCCTGCGATTAAGCTACTGTCCGGGAATACGCAATGTTTGCCCAACGGAAATGGCGTTTCCTCGCAATTCATTCAATTGTTTCAATGCTGTTGTAGAAGTGTTCCCTTCAGCATCTACTAGTCCATACTTTTTAGCGATAGAAAATAAGGTCTCTCCGGCTGCGACGGTATGTGTCTTTTCGCTTTGAGAATCACCTGGGATAAACTTACTGGTACCATCAGAATACTGTACTTCAATTCCTTGTACAGAAGGATATTCTACTCTTTCCCGGGGTGGAGGAATGGAGCCAGGTTGTACCTCTACGGTATAGTTCATGTTAACCAGGCGATCGCCAAGCGTATTTCGGATACTGTTTTTATCCCGTTCATTATCGAAAAAATCGGTTAGTCGCAGAGAGAAGTTTACCGGAATGGACCGATTTGTTTTGCCAGCTTGTACTAGTGTATCTCCTAAATCTAGGCGTACTGTGCTCGCCCCATGATCATATTCACTCACTCCTCGTTCGGTCAACACATCATTAGTCATCTTGAGGTTTCCAGATAATTTGGCATAAATCTGCTTAGCATCCTCATCTCCACTTGCTCCACCTTGGTAAGCCAGTGGTACGACGACATCAGAAAATGTCTGATAGGTCAGCGGCCGATCTTCTACACCCAAGGGGACTTCGATGGGGCTCATGAGTTGGATAGAAATAGTATCCGACGCAGCTGATGCTCTTCCTGTGATACTGGCAATTCGAGTGGCTTCTATTGGTAATCTGATGAAAATAGAATCATTGGGTTTTAATTTTCGATCTATCACCACAGCTGGTAAGGACAATGTCATGGAGGTAGTATTCTCTGCCACATCTAGTCGAAGTTTGTTCATGTTCTCACGTACAACTTGGGGTTTTTTGGCGATTGTAGGTAGGACTTCAAAACTGTTTTCAAACCACATTCCGCACAAGAACCAAAGCAATAACAGAAGGGCTGCATACTTCCAGGTACGTCTAATGAAGCGGGCAATGGCTTCTCTATCCCTCTTTTCGGAAAGAATGGGTTCAACTAAGGTGTCATGGCTTATTTCATAAATAGGATTATTACCACTTTTGTGAATTCTGCGAATTAATCGTGAATCTTCAAGCTTTACAAGTAAATCTTGCTCTACTTCCAATGTCTCTCTGATATAGGCAGCATCCTTAGAGGTGCGCTGGCGGGATTTTGGTAGCACCAGATGATCTTCAAGTAATCGTCGAGCCCGCTTTCGATCTTGGCGTTTTTCCAGGCTTTTGATCTGGCTGAGATAGTAACCACGAAGCACGGCATCGAGGTTACCTACATCCTCTATGGCTAAGGCTAGGGCGGGCCGGACTGTTTGTTCAGCCTCCTGCTGTTCTTCACCTGCGGCGGATATTTCGTGCTGTTCCATATCTTTTATATTCAATCAGGTCTTACACTAGCGTTTTTTGATTTTCCTTTCCCGCTCAATTATTCTCCGTTCAATATGCTGACAAACGATTTGCAATTGGGAAGGGTCTATTCGTCTGGTTAGTTTATCTTCAAGAAACCCGATTAGTTCATCCAGTACCTCATCACTAATCGTGAAGACTGGGGAGATAAAGCCTTCTCCAGCTAATGAGGCTGGAGCTGCAATCGCTTTTTTAGCTTGTTCGATATCAAAACTTCTGAGCTCATAACTGTTGAGTAACATTTCCGGAAGGTAGGCTTTGAGGCGCTCCAAGTAATGTAGTTTATCAGAGCGCATTGAGATCAATATCTTGGCATCCAGCGGGTCTTCAATTCGTGCCAGGAACTGCGCTACCTTCGGACTAGGAAGTGGCTGTTCCCCTTCCTCTAGTTCAGCATCAATGATTTGCTTCCGCTCTATGCCTTTACGGACAGACTCAGGGGGGATCTGATGATAAAGTTCTTCGAGCTGCCGGGCAAATTCCTCTACCCGTGCTTCTGGATAGGTGAAGAGCTCTTCAAATTGGTCCAGGATAAATACAATCCGAAGCGGGTGGACCGCTTGATCTACTAACATTTTTTTTGCGCTTAGCCAGAGACTGGGTTTTGGCATCGGAACTACCTCTTCCCACTTGGAGTCATCTCCCAGGCAAGCTGCTATGAAGCGATCAATCGGATCTTTTATTAATTCAGAATCCAATACCTCCAATCCCTGCTTTTCCCTTCTAGCTCTTGCCAATTCCGGATCATAGTTGGTAAATCTAATTGGGACAATGTGATAGGGTACATCCCAGTTCCTGATCTCGCTCAGTGCTGGAAGGATACCCGCATTGATGAGTGATGACTTCCCCATGCCTGAAGGACTATGTAAAATGGTCAAATTGTCCAGATCCAACAATCGACATACCGATTGGATTTCTTCATCTCTTCCGAAAAAATATTGCTGGTCTTCAGGGTCAAAGGGCCTAAGGCCTGGGTAGCGTGAGCGTAAAGTGGTCATTTCCATTGAATGTTTAAGCAGGAATAGATTCCTCAACTCGATCAATAAACATCGACAATTTATTCCTTAATTGCCGCCATTTTTTTTCCAATTCCTGTTTGCTCAGGCTATCATAGTTTTCCCATTCCTTTATTTGGTGAAAGCTTTGCTGGTATTCTCCAAGCTCTTGCAATAATGCTCCCTGCTTTCCATCTTTGATCAACAAATCATCCAGCTGTTCAAGTGCTTCTTCTAAGCGGTATTCCTCTGTTAATGTAAGTAGGTCATCATATTGAGAGCCTGCCATAGCTGGAGATCGTTTGCGAAGCAAATCCTCATCCAAACAGATACTGTGCAATCCCGAGACAAATTCATCAATTTTTTTATCTAGAAATGTCACCTTGAAATTGGATTCAAAGAACCTTTTATTTTGCTTGCCGGGACCCGTGGGCTTGGATGGATGAGCATAGGAAATTTCTTTCTCATGTACCTTCAGTACGCGCAAGAGCAACTTCATATACCAATCGTCAAAGGAAAAGCCGAGGAAAACCAGATGACTTGCTTGTTGAACCTTGTCCTGGATAAGTTTAGGGAGTTGACGAACACCCAGGATTCCAAAAATAAACTGATACAAGCGATCCAGGGAGATAACCATCGATTCTTTGTGCCGGACACTGCCAAACAAATTATATATCAAGGGATAGTCCTCTGAAAAATCTTCCAGCTGTTCTGCTTCTTGCAAGTAACTATAAAAGGCATATTGATGATCAATCTGATTCTTCTCAAATACCTCATGCACTAGATCAAATGGATAAGTAGACAAGATCAAGTCAAAAGGAATCTCACTTATCTTCTTAAAGCGATTGAGTTGTTTTTGACCTAGGTCTTGCAGTTTGATCTGGGTCAAATCCATAAACATCCGTTGCCCTCCCGCTCGATCAATGAGTGCTTGAGCGGAAGTATAAAAATCTGGTGGACTATCTGAAGGATGTTTACCGATCCATTTGTGCTGTTCTCGCAAAAGCAATTCAGGAAGGCTGACTTCTTGATCGGAGCTACCAGAAGCAGTAATAGGCCGAGAAAAGGCGTAATTCCCCAGAATGAGAACACACTTCTTTTCCTCAAGTGCATCCAGGATTTCCAGCATTTGATACTTTTCCCACTCGCCTTGGTCTGCTGGGCTGGGTTGTGGAGCGACAGGTTCCTGTAATTTCCCTTGCATTTGCCCTGGAGTAGGAACAATGAAACCCGAATTGGATACCGCATATACTTCCATGGGTTCGGCGATGTTCTTAAAGTGAAAGGAGCCAACAGAAGAGAAGGAGAATTCAGCTTTATTTTTGACTTGATTTCTTACGGTTTTGGATAGAAGGATAGCCCCCGGAACGCCCAGCGATTCTACACGTGAAGCGATATTCACGCCGTCACCGAATGCATTGTTATTTTTGTATAATACATCTCCAAGGTGCATGCCCACGCGCACGGGAACCTTCTGTTCGATAAATTGCTGCTGCAAGGAAGTAGCTGCTCGAAGGCTAAGAAAAGCACTGTCAAAGGCTAAGAGACAACCATCTCCGTAATACTGCACGATTTTGCCTTCATGTAGCGCCATTTCCTCTTCCAGGACCATTTTGAACCTATCCAAGACGGCAAGTGCTTTTTCTTCATCAGCCTGCATCATTGCTGAATATCCAGCAATATCTGCGAAGACAATGATGGCTAATTTTCTGGATTCAAGCATTTTACCGATTGTTTAGGTTGATCCAATTTACAAAATTATCTCAATTCCTATCCTTTTACTTGCTTTAACTCCCTCTAGAGCACTACTTTAGCACATCGGCAATGAACAACCAGAAACGTCAATGGTTTTTTGGAAATCACTTACCCATATTGGCCTTTTGTTCCAAGTCTGTCACTTTCAACTATGTTATATATAGACGTGCAAGATAATATTGGAGATGAGGAAAAAACTTTCAGAAAATTTGAGAAATATCCTGCTAGAGTAAGTTAGAGAGACCAGGAAAATCTTTGTTAGTCAGGATTTCATCTAAGCTTACATCATGAGGCTCTGTTGGGATGAATTCTGCTTCCTGAAAGGGATAGAATAAGCCAACTTTCCTGGCGTTAGGGTGCTTTGTCAAGAAGTTATCATAGTACCCGCCGCCATATCCGAGCCTGTAATTTCGGTGATCAAAAGATAAGCCAGGTACCAAGATCAAATCATATTTCCCCGAAAATGATTGGTCACCTGCTGGATGGCTTGTTCCATATACTCCTTTTTCAAGCAGGTCCAAAGATTGCAATACTAGATGCTTCAGTTTTCCCTTTGCTAAAGTCTTGGGCGCTACAAGGGTCAGCTTAAGTTGTAGCAGGGAATCGATCAAGGGGTAAATATTGATCTCTGTGCCCATGGGAAGGTAGCAGTGAATGACTTGGTAATTATGTTCCTCAATCTTCTTCGCCAGGCTCTGGCAAACCCATTGATCGTATTCCTTCTTAATGGAGAGAGGAATTTGTGATCGTCTTTGTCGCATTTCCTTGCGCAATGCTTGTTTTTGTGCGGTGATACTCATGTGCATGCTCTAGGCAATAGTGGGGGGAATAAAACATAACGATTTAATCTAGTAGCATATCGCTAGATATCCACCAGCAACTTATAACCTACGCCGCGAATGTTGACAATTTTGACGCTTGGATCTGCCTCTAACTTCTTTCGCAGCTTGGAAATGAATACGTCTAATGTTCTTCCTATATAATCCCCTTCATCTCCCCATACTTTTTGTAAAATAAGTTCCCGTTCTACGGGTTCATTTACAAAGGCATGTAATACTGAAAGTAGCTCTGCTTCTTTGTTAGACAGACTTACCTGCCTATCCTGGAAGGACAGGACCATATTCTTCGTGTCGAATTTGGTGCCACCGAACGAAACCAAGTTTGGATTGAGATCCTCAGTAGGTCTTTTTTTTATGGTAAATCCGATGACGCCAATGAGGATAAGCACAGGTATCAGAAAAAAGGTGGATTTAAATGAAATGCCTGGATTGGATCTAGGAGAGGCCATAGTGCCTATTGAATCGGCTGTCTGTAATTGAGTCGAAGTGGTCCCATCCAAAATAGTGATAAACAGGCTATAACAATCTTTTGGCAAAATTCTTCCCGAACACGGTATCACATCTGGGTACGCATTTCGGATTTCGAACGTATGCACTACCTCTTGGGTACTACATTGTTCTATCTCTACCCAATAGTCTGTACCAATCCGCGTTTCCGTCATCACCTGTTTGATGATCTGGACAAAATCACTTGGATCGAATCCAAATTCTGATTCAAAAGAGATTTTGTATCGGTCACCAATCTTCTCAATCGGCAATACCCTAGATTCCTTATCCCCCAGGCAGATCAAAGCCTCGTGCCCGATCATTCTCATGACCACTTGAATACGTTTTTCCTCTATTACTTCCTCCTCTGTACTGCCAAAAGCAGATCCAGTAAGCAAGCATGCGAATACCAGCCAAATGATGGTAGGGAATATTCGTTTAATTGGTTTCACAGTCATAGTACAAATCTATTGGGAATATGGCAGATATAGAAGTGTTTTACACTCCTTTTACACTATTTTACACTAGCTTACCCACAAAAACCGGGCCTCTAACTTAACTTTGTAGAAATGGGAGCTGTCCTTGTATGCTATGAAGTAGGCTCTACTTTGTGGATACCAAGATAGAATTCGATGAATACCCATGATTATGCCAAGTGTTTCCTCCTCAGGAAATGGCGGCGAGAATAGCCATTTACTAGCTGACAATAGCCTAAAAAGAGACATATGAAAAAGAACTTGATTCCCTTGATTGTATTACTGCTACTGATCCCAGATTTTACCACTGCTCAGGAAGCAGCAAGTGATTTTGCCTATAACGTGTACCGGGTTTATCCGACGATTGCACGTGATAAGGAAGAAATTAAGGCAGCTGAGTCCTTGCTTGATCTCAACCAACATTACAAATCTTCGTGGGTTAAGGAATATGTTTCTGTTGAAGTTCTGACCAAATATAGAGGGAAAATTCGTAAAGCTATTGGTAGTGGCGAAAAACTCACCTCAGAGCAAAAAGAACATATGAATGCAGCTGATATTGGTTCAGAAATCTCTATTCGAGTACGCTACATGCCTGATAATACCTTGTCACATAATGATGTACAAGAACTTGATTTTACCATCTCGGTCAACCCCGAAAGAGATGCTAAATATGAGGGAGGAGAAGAAGCGCTACAGAAGTACCTGAAAGAGAATGCGATTGATAAGATTTCTGCTGATGTTTTTGTAGGGTATAAGTTGGCCGCTGTCCGTTTTTTTGTGGACGAAGAAGGACGCATAGTGGACCCCCACCTATTTTGGACATCAGAGGATGAAAATGTCGATGCTTTACTTTTGGAGACCATTTGTAATATGCCGAATTGGGTACCTGCTTCCTACGAGAACGGCCTTAAAATTAAGCAGGAGTTTGCCTGGACCGTAGGTAATATGGAAAGTTGTGTTGTGAACATGTTAAATATTAAAGCGGGAAATGTGCCTGCCTATTAGAGTACATTCTAGATACAAATATTAATAGCTTGGTGCGAAAGCTTGGGTGATAGACAGAATCTGTTTCAACCAATTATTGAAGTTGTCTAAAGTTATTCTGGTAGTTGTCTTACAAACCCTTGATCTCGAATACTTCAGCTCTTTTTCGCCCCGTACATTCCATATACGAAACTCAAAAGCAGCTTCGTCTTCAAAATCAAGCCCTTATAAT